>Ga0315277_10000019_pt1 | contig 248506 bp, 186 predicted proteins | sample YL17G05_15_MG_FD_203695 | JGI IMG/M metagenome (GOLD analysis project Ga0315277, IMG submission 203695) | Sediment microbial communities from Yellowstone Lake, YNP, Wyoming, USA - YL17G05_15 | ecosystem: Environmental > Aquatic > Freshwater > Lake > Sediment | place: USA: Wyoming | collected...
TAGTAGTTGTGGCCTGCTATATATGTGCCGGGGGGGGTGACTGGGACGGTGAAGCCAGACGCCACAGCTTTATAAAATCCTGTGGCGAGGGAAAAAGCCGCAAGCAGCACAACTACTATCAAGACCAATATAATCGATGCAAAACCACGCATCTATAAATCAATGCTCACTTCCGCGCCTGAATTAGCCGGTTCCTTTCTTCGTCGCTTGTTACCTTAATATCCTATTATATAATAAATCTTAATACCAATAAATATGTCAGGTGCAGGGGAAGTTGCGTTGGTGGTTTTCGGGTTGTGACGGATACCCCCTTAATCCCCAATGGCACATTTTTAAACAGTTTATTCCCGGTAAGGCAACCTTATGAAGGATAGTTGCTGAAGGGGATACACCATTAATCATTTTCCGGTATCAGCACCGTACAAGACACCAGGAGGAAATATGACAAGCATCGGATGGCACGGCCTGCCCGAGTCTTCGAGGGCTGGCCGTGGTCTTTTTCTAAGCAAGTCATTATTTTGTTGCTGAGCTCACGCAATAAACACCACGGCCAGCTTCGATGGCTCCGCCATCTCAGCAGGCCGTGCCATCCGGGATTGGTAGCTTTTGCTGATGTAAGGCTTCTTAAAAAAGCGCCATTGCCCCTTAACCCCCCCCACTCGAAGACTCGCGGGGGGGGAGATTGCCCCGCCCTTTCCATACAGGTACAATGTTGCAGATCTTCTATTTCCCCCACAATCCTCCGCTGGAAATGTTTCCACTCGTCCTATCACCTGGAACCGGGACAAGGACGACTGCATTGGGTACGGGCCGCGAAGGGGCAGGGGTGTTGAGGCCGCCAACCCACATACCGGACGAACCGCCGCCATCGAGGCCCACTGCGTCGCGTACATTCAGGTCAATCAATAAATCCGCCAACTGGCCGTAGGTCAGCCGCGCACCGCGCGTGCAAACCAGCAATATTTCTTCGTTCCACGTACGGCATATGCATGACCGGTTCGCAGGTGCGATCACATTGGGTGCAAATTTGTATTCATCACGGTAATCGCGCCACCAGCCGTCCTTAATGAACATGGGCCCGCCGGTAAGCATGTGCCGTATCGTTCCCTTTTCACCGCGAAAGTCATAAATTATCCCCACTGTCAGCCCGACGGCGAAACGCGCAGCAACGGGACGCCATCCGCCGTGCAAACTTATCACGTAGCCGTTTTCAGGAATCGACGTTCCGCCCGATGTGTTTTTTGCCGTAACAACGCCGTTCTCAATCGTGATTTCATCGCTGTCCCCCTCAGGGGTGGTTTCCCCCCAATAACGGTTGTATATGTGAACCGCATCGCGCATCCCTCCCGGGGGGACATTCATCGCGTGAATCGGTATCGGCTCGTAATAATCCCCGGGGTTGAGGAATGCGTTGATTCTCAGGACATCGAATATTATTTCGCCTTCGCCATCAACGATGAAACACCCGCGCAATACGTCAGAGTGCGAAAAGAGCCCGCCATTGATAATTAACTCGCCCACGGGGAGCTTGCGTCCGGTCTGCTCGAAGAAGAAGCCGCCGTTGATTGCGGCGATTGCGCCTTCGGTTTTCGCGATGTCCGCCAATATCGCGGAATCCTTGATATTACCGCCTTCGAGCGCGGGGCGTATTTCGAACGACTTGTCATCGAGGCGTATTTTAACGACGTGGAGGTCAACCCCTGCCCCGGATGGGAGAGTGCGATGATAGTGGATATAGCGCACGGAGGGGTCTTTTATAACCTTCTCTTTCACTATTCCCCTGCGCGTGGATAGGGCGTGAGCTAAGGACGGCATAAAAAGAATTATTGATACGGCAAGAAGAAATGTTATCGGTTTCGCATATTTCATTTCGTAAAGCTTCTTATTTCAAAAATCCCAGCACCTCGCTCAGCTCGTCGTAGTTGATAACGCGGTTCGGGCCGATGTAAGTGTCGGGTGGATTCGGGTGGACATCGAGCAATATCCCATCAGCCCCAGCAGCCAACGACGCGAGGCTCTGGCGTATCACCTCATTCGATGTCGCCGCGACGGGCGACGGATACGCGAGCACCGGGAACGGGCTATCCTCTTTCATGGCGATAAGCGAGCGAATGTCAATGGTCGCGCCGCCGGGACTGACCGCGGTACGGCTTCCCGCCTCGATGAGCGCTATTTTGGCTAAGCCGTCGTTGCACAGCATCTCCGCGGCGTCCAGGAATTCACCGACGGTGTAACGCTGGTCGCGTATGAGAAACACCGGCCTCGCGGCCTGAGCGAGTTTTTCCCGGAGGGCTTCCTCATGGATATCGCGCGTCTCTACGATGAGGGCATCGCAAGCGTCAAGGATTTCCGATATGCTGTCGCGGTTCAGAAGCGGCATCAGATGAGGCATCAGGAACTTGCCGTGCAACTGGCCGTTTATTTTGAGCGCACGCTCGAGGGAGACATCCCATTTGAGCTTGAAGTCCGGGCGGTACTCCGCCCCCTTGAACACGCTGACGCCGAGCCTTGCGAGGTCGCTCAAGATTGTGACGGCGGCTTGATAAGTGTCGAGATATGGCGGCCCTGCGATGACTGCGGGTTTCGCGCCGCGTCCGATTTTGAGATCACCGACCTTTATAAAACCTTCATCAATTGAATCAATGGCGGGATGCGGCCTTCGCTCGAAGTGCACTTCGGCGACAGCCGGCAGGTGGGCGATACGCCGCCCGAATTCCCAGCGTTTGTCATAGGAGCCGGTCGTTATGATGAGCAGGCTCAACTCTCCCTCTGTCATAAGCTCATATTCGAACTTCTCATCAATGAAACGCTTGGTGACATTGCTTATGTCATCAAGGGTTGCGTCTTTATTGAAGATGATAATCATCGCGGCACCATCTTTCTTTAAGACGCTTATTTTAACTTATTTGGGGGGAAAAGTGGTGAGGTCGCTCCCTGACGGTCGCGGCTCGGATAAGAATATTATATAGGGGAATATATCACCAAGGGTGCGTTGTAAGGGCATTTGCTCTGTAGGGGCGACGCGGTGCGTCGCCCAGGGCGACCCTCCGGGTCGCCCCTACCGATTTTTACTTCCCTTCCCCCAACGCCTCCTCCAACGCCGTGATGAAACGCACGTTCTCCTCGGGGGTGCCGAATGTCACGCGTATGTGGGTACGTAGCCCGAAGTTGTCGCCGGGACGTATCCGGAAGCCCCTGCGCACGAGCCGGTCGTTCATCAATCTCGAATTTATCCCGGTGTCTAACAAAATGAAATTGGCATGGGTGGGTACATAATCAAGGCCGAGGCGGTCCAACTCCCTGTAATAATACTCCTTGGCCCGGCGCACGAATGCCCGGCTTTTTTCAAGGAATTCCTCATCAGCAAGCGCAGCAAGCGCGGCAATTTCGCCCAACCGGTTGACCGAGTATTTCATGCGCACCGCAGGGACATACCTCAAGAGCCCGGGGTCGGCTATGCCATAACCCACACGCAATCCCGCAAGGCCCCAGCTCTTCGAGAAGGTGCACATGACGCATACCTTCCGCCCCTCGAGCAAATACTTCGTGGCCCGGGGATAATCAGGAGCCTCGACAAACTCGCAGTATGCCTCATCAAAGACAATGAGACATCGGTCGTCAACCGCGCGAACAAACTCCTCAACTTCCTTGGCGTTATTATATGTCCCCGACGGATTGCTCGGATTGACGACCCAGATGACCTTGGTGCGCTCGGTGATGGCATCCGCCATTTTGGGCAGATTGTGCTCGTATCGTTTCCCCTTGATTTCAACCAAGGTGGAGCCGGTCTGTTTTGCGATCTCGGGGTAGAGTATGAAGCCCGGTTTGGCCATTATGGATTCATCCCCGGGTGCCAGGAAGAGCCGTCCTATCTGAAACAGAAATTCCGAACCGCCACAGGTTATGTGGATCATCTCCGCAGGCACGCCGTGCCGTTTCGCGAGGGCCTGCTTGAGCTGGTGATGCGAATCATCAGGGTACAGATTCGACAACCGCAGCGCGGTTTCCATCGCCTCCACAGCTTTGGGTGAGGGGCCGAGCCCATTTTCATTGAGGCCAAGGTTGCATACCATCCTGTCCCCCGCGGGAACCGGGGTAGGCGCGGCCTTGGGTTTTACCTGCGTCGGCGGGCAAGCGTTGTTTACAACCGGACATACCAATTTTGAATAGTCGGGTATTCCTCTCCCCATGCTCTGAAGACTCATAATACTCCCTCCTGTACCGCAAAATATCGAGGGAATTTACATTATACCAGACGGGTAATGTTTTTGAAAGATAGATTGTAAGGGGGGTGTATGTAGTTGGGTATGTCTTTACCGGTTAGAAAACCGGCGTACCTAAGTGATGAATCAATTGGCAATCATATACTATAGATTTGTGTGCCACTCCCATTCACGAAGACATGAAGTGGGCGTGGCACACGGTATTGGATTATTCTTCGCCTTGTTTCTTAAGCTTCTTTATATCTGCCTCAATTTTGCCTATAGCTGTCCTGGCTTCAAAACCAGCCAAGTTATTCTTTTCCCGCTTATCCAACGCCCGTAACTCAGGAAGGGCACGTGCAGCATCTGCACCCATCAGGCCCAATACATACGCTGCTGAAGACTGTGCATCAAGGTTATGCGAAGCCAATTCGTTTATCAGGAAACCAACAGCATCGATTACACCTGAGTCTATCAGGTGAAGCGCCAATGCCGACCGCGAACGCACGATCCCATTCCTGTCCTTCAATGCCTTCTCAAGGTTGGGAATGGCGTCTTTCGCTTGTGGACCGACCATTCCAAGCCCTTCAGCCGCAGTAGCTCGTACCCAAAAATCCTTGTCACTTAGCAATCCGGTCAAGGCGGCAACGGCTGCCGGGCTCTCGCGTCCTATGCTGCCAAGCGCTTTGGCGCACCACTTTCGCACTTCCGGGTCCGCGTCCTGAAGCGACTTTATAAGCGCTGTCTCGGCATCCTTCGCGGCGATCCCCATTTCCTTCAAGCCTTCGGCAGCTTCTTCGCGTATATCAGAATTTTCATTGCCAAGAGCATCAATCAGCGCCGGCAAAGCTGGAGGGCCAAGTCTCCCCAATGCCAAAGCCGCCTGGTGCCCCACCCAAATATCCTCCTTCCCTTCCATTGCATTTCTTAAAGCTGAAATCACATCATCATCCGCGACCCTAATCTCCCCCAATGCATAGGCGCATTCTCTCTTGACATTAGGAACATCATTCTTAAATTTATCCAATAAAACGGGTACAGCTTCGGCTGCGGGAGGTCCTATCCCCCCGAGCGCAGTTGCCGCAGCCTCGCGAAAGTCATCTGCACCATTGGCCAATATTCCCATAAGCAGCCCTACGGCATCTTTCGCACCTGGCCCTATCATCCCTAATGCCTTGATAGCATTGTATTTATCCGCCCTTGAATCATTCTGGATGATGCTTACAAGATAAGGAACAGCCAACTCGGCACCTGGGCTCCCTGCCCAGCTCCAGACCTTATCGAGGGCGACCCTCCTCACGGAGATATCACTATCTCCCAATGCTTTCACCAAATGCGGTACGACACTTACTCCACCAATCAATCCGAGGCTTCTTACAGCGGCACCTCTAACACTCTCGTCTTGCATCATCTCTGCGAGGACCGGTATAACCTTGACATCATTCATCCAACCGAGGGCTTTCGCTACAGCCCATCTGACATATAAGCTTTCATCCCCTGTCATTCCTGAGAGAATGCGAATTATTCCCTCTACTTTTGGATGAAATTCGCTGAGGACTTCGCACACATTGCCGCGTACATACTCGCTTTTATGTTTGAGTCCTTGAATAAGGGCGGGAACGGCAGCAGGGCCGATTTTTCTTATTGCCCACGCAACAGAAAAGGAAAAGGGTTCAGTCCCAAAAATCTCCACATCCGGTTCCGGTTGCCAATCTTCATTAAGCAGCTCAATAAGGGCCGGGACAGCCTCAGCAGCATCGGAACCCATTGCCCCAAGATTTGTTACGGCTTTATACCTTATGACATAATCCTCACTCTGAAGCTCTTTTATCAAAAGGGGCACAATCGCTTTGCCGGATTCATAAACCCTCGGGATAACGCTATATTCCCCCCTTCCGTCATCGTGCTTCAATACCCACTGAAGCCTGCTCTCATAAGCCCAAACATCTTGCGCATCCTTGGGGATTAGAGGTTTCTCGCTCCTTAAGGAACAGCCATAAGTAGCAACTAACGCAAGGAAGTTTAAAACCGCCAAAAAGAAGATTGATCTGGTCATCATTTCACCCCTGACATACTCTCATTATACCTTAATCTGGAAATGATTGTGCGCCAGTTTCCAGGTATGTGCTTTATAAACCAACCATATTTATGCTTAAATGAGAATCTGATGACTATGGAGTTTAGCCCATGAAATTCGGCACGGATGGAGTGAGAGGCATCATTGATGAGGAGTTCACCGAGGAGACGGTCGAAATCCTCACACGCGCCGTATGCCGTATGCTCAGCCGCGACGGCCGTAACGGTTCGCTCACCATCGACCTCGGCGGGCGAAGCATCATCCGGCCGTTCGCGCGACGCCTTATTGTCGGCTACGACAGGCGGCGGCGCAGCGATGAGTTCGCGGGAATCGCCGCTGAAGTCGCGACGCAGGAGGGCTTCGATACCCTCTTAGCGGACAGGGCGGCATCGACGCCGGCGATAAGCTACGCCGTCAAATCAAACGATGCCGACGGGGCCATTGTCATCACGGCATCGCATAACCCGCCCGATTTCAACGGGCTGAAATTCAAGCCATTCTATGCCGGCAGCTCGGTTGAGGAAGTCACCGGGCCCATTGAATCCGAGCTCAACGCGCTGCAGGACGGCAACAGCGATAAGCCGATATGGATGGGCAAAGGGTCGGTCGGGGAATTCAACCCCATAACGGATTACATAGAAGCGCTGCGAAGTATTGTCGACATCGAGGCAATCACCGACTCCGGGCTGCATCTCATATTTGACCCGATACATGGCGCAGCCGCGGGGATGCTTGGCGCCATATTCGATGGGACCCCGCTCCTGGTCGATGAACTGAGGGGAGAGCGGGATACCAACTTCGGCGGGGTCAACCCCGAGCCGTTAGCGGAAAACCTTGGCCCGTTGATCGACGCCGTTACTGCCGCGGGTGACGGGGCCATCGGCATCGCGACCGACGGCGATGGAGACCGGCTCGGCGTGGTCGGCAGCGGCGGCATATTTTATTCATCGCAGGTGACCTTCCCGCTGTTGATGCGGCACCTTATCGAGCATCGCGGCAAGCATAGCGGTGTCGCGCGCACATTCAGCGTATCGGAGCTCGTGGATGCCATAGGCGCCAAGCACAGCGTGCCTATTTATGAAGAGCCCATCGGGTTCAAATATCTCGCGGCGCATCTCGTCAAAGGGGATGTCTTCCTCGGCGGTGAAGAATCGGGAGGCATCGGGTTCGACCTTCTCATCCCGGAACGATGCGGCCTGCTCGCCGCGCTGATTCTCCTCGAGGCCTGCACTGAACGCGGCAAGGATATCAACGGTATGGTTGATGAGATGTTCGCGGAATATGGCCCGTATCACGCCGACCGCATCGACCTGCCCATTTCACGCAAGGTGAGTAAGGGCGAGGTGAAGGATGCCGTGGAATCATACGCCCCGCGATATTTCGCCCAATTCAAGCCAAGGCGCATATACTCCTTCGACGGTACCAAGATGAATTTTTCACCGCGGGGATTTATCCTGTTCCGGCCGTCGGGTACGGAACCGATGTTGCGTATTTATGCAGAAACGGACAGCCCGGAGCACACTGCCGAACTCCTCAACATCGGTCGCAATATGCTCAGCGAAAAAACCGACTTGTTGGACTCGCCGGGGAATTGAAGTCTTGGACAACCCCTATTTTAGCGCCACAAGCACCCCGCCTCTGCAAACACAGAAGAGGCGGCCGTCGCGGTAAGCCAAGGCCCTGCCCGCGAGCGGTACCATTCGCTCGGCAAGGTCGAAGGACCATCTCAGCGTGGCATCGGATATCCGTATGGCGGTAATATGTCCATCCGCAGTAGCTCCAAATAAAAGGTTGCCGTTTGATGTCGGCGCGTTTATATATTCATACTCGAAGGCCCCATCAGGGAGCAGATTGTTTCCATCGGAAATATTAAGCAGCACAAGCTTGCCGACCGAGCCGATGAACGCGCACCGTTCGCCAACTATGACAAAACCTGCAGGCGGTGGTATATCGCTGGCAAGCCGCCCATCCCACCGCCAGATTGGGTCACCGTCCAAATTGTTGATGTCGTAGCACTCAACCATGCATCGCCCGAACGACCACAGTCCCCCCGCCAAGAGTCTCCCATCCGCGACCGCAGGCTGGCTCCATTGACCGTTGAAGCCAAGGGTTGTATGTGATACCTCTGTGCCGTCGAGTGTCCTTATAACAAGATCCGCTTCCTGATTACCCATGGTCTCAACAATGGCGAAATATTCGGACATCGCGACCGGTGGGCTTGGCTTTCCTTTGGGAGTAAGCGCCCAGGACAGGCTACCGGTGTCTATGTTATACCCGGACAACCTGTAGACTCCACCGACATCGAAACCCATACTGATGATAAGCTGGCCTTCCGCTATCACCCCGCCCAATGGCTTTGCCCCGTTAATGACAACCGGCTCTGCCCATGCAAATTCACCAGCCGCCGAGTTGTCGAGCTTAAACACCACAGCGCCAACATCCCTTACGTATGCGACAACACATACGGATTCCCCTTCCTGTAAAAGCTGGGCGGATTCGTATTTTCCCATGTCAGGAAGGGGCTTTTCCCATAGGGCTGCCCCTTTCAGGGAATCGACGGCTACGACCTTGGCTGCAGGTAATATCTCCAATATGGACTGATCATAACCGGCAGCTCTTTCGACAACAACGATGAAAACAACCCCAGGGCCGGTAGCAGGGTCGCTGATGATAGTGTCCCCGAAGTCTGCTGCCCAGGTGAATTCGCCAACAGGATCAGATCCTGAATTTCCACCCTTACTCAGGTAGTCCTTATTGGAAATTGCATTCGCAGCATTGAAGGTTTGAGCTGTTATGCTTGGTGGATTGTTAGATATCAGGTTCTCACGACGTGCGAAAATATTCACAAACAACAAGGCCAACCCCATGAATAACAATGCCCCAAATAAAAGTATACCCTTTAAATATAGCTTCCGACTTGCTTCGCTACTTACCGCAGCTTCGCTCCGGAGCTGTGTTTCAACCTGCTCATTCTCAATTTCAGCCCCACAGTGGGAGCAAAAGTAATCCTTGGGCTTGACTTGCTCCCCACAGACTTGGCAACGAGTTATTTCGTCCTCGCTCTTACCCATCATTTATACCCGCTATGCTTTCTTATAAACACCTTGCATAAAATTCATAAAACTGAGATATCGTAGCATGAACCGGTTAAAACAAGCACTAAAAATCCGTATTTCCCTTTGTTAACATTGTTATGAAAAGATATATATTATTTTTAATTGTAATTATTAAGCTGGTGGAAACGTGGAGAAATCTTTATCATGGCTTGAGTTACGGTGTTGGGGAAAAATTGTGTCAACATAGGCTGACTCTTCAATTGTTGGTAGTGTTTGCAACTGCCACTGCCCGCATGGAAAACCTTCAAAATTGTGGGAAAGGGGTGGAATTTTATGGAAAGCTTGTGGGCAGAATGTTGATGGATTGTTGATATCATTGTTGCCTGCATGGGGAAAATCATTTAGAATCGGCTGCCGCTTGATTTCGTACGGTTTGGAGGAAAAATAGGTGAAAATATTTCCGTTCAGGGGAGTCAGGTATGATGCTGCCAAGGTTGGCGACCTGTCGGCGGTTGTTACGCAACCCTATGACAAGATCGATGATGAGCTAATGCGGAAGTACTACGCAAAAAGCCCATACAACTTCACAAGGGTTATCAAGGCTGAGGCAGAGCCGCATGAACCATATAATAACCGCTACACAAGGGCACGTGAGTATATAAAAAAATGGCTTGGGGAGGGTGTGTTCGCGCGTGACCAGAATCCGGCGGTTTATGTTTATCACCAGAAGTTTAAATACAACGGCAAACCGTTGACCCGTAAAGGGTTCATTGCCCTTGTAGAAACGCAGCGGTTTGGCGAAGGAGTCAAGGCGCACGAGAAGACGCTCGAGGGGCCAAAAGCGGATAGGCTCAATTTGATGCGGGCTACATTCGCGAATACGGAGCAGATATTCATGCTCTATTCGGACCCCACTTTCCGTGTAAGCAGCGCGCTCGATACAGCGATAGCAGGCAGGGAGCCGGATGCGAGGGCGATAGATGATTTCGGCGAGGAGAACCTGCTATGGGTTGTGAGCAACCCGGAAGTGCATCGCGTCGTGACGGACGGTATGGCCGACAAGCAGCTCTTCGTCGCGGATGGGCACCATCGCTATGAGACCGCGTGCAACTTCTTCGAGGAGAAGGCGCTTGAGGGTTATGTATGTGATGGGAGCGAGAACATACGCAATGTTATGCTCACCATGGTCAATATGGATGAACCGGGGTTGGTCATATACCCAACGCATCGGCTCATATTTGGGGTGAAGGACTTCGACCCGGTGGCGTTTCTTACGAAGGCAAGGATGCATTTCGATTTGACGACATATCGTTTCGCAGATGAAGGGGAGGATGCCGCGCGGCGCAGGCTTTTCGAGGCGATGGATGCCAGGGCGGAGACTGCTACAGTGTTCGGTTTTTATGCGCACGGGGAAGATGCGTTTCATCTCATGGAATTCAATGACCCGAAGATGATGACCAGGATGGTTGGGAAGGAGTTTTCGAAGGATTACAAGAAGCTCGATATCGCGATACTGCATGCTGTGTTGAAGAAGTTCTTCAAAATCGGCGATGAGGCGCTGAAGGCGGAGACGAATGTGAATTATGTGCGCGGGCGGGAGGAGGCAATCAAGCGCGTGAATGAGGTGGAGAAGTACCAGTGCACGTTCTTAGTGAACCCGACTAAAATCGACGATGTAAAGAAGGTCGCCATGGCCGGGGAACGTATGCCGCAGAAATCCACCGACTTCTACCCGAAGCTGTTATCAGGGCTGGTGTTTAATAAGATGAATTGCCAGAAGGGGGAGTAGGGCCGCGAGGGCTGATGGTCAATGTACCACTAATAGTGGTGGTTTCGCCTATATTTTCAAACCCTTTTCCTCTTTTTAATCCTGTCCATGTACCCGATCATATCGGCGATGGTTGGGCCGTCCCGGGAGGATTCGGCTTCCTGCAGGATGGCTCGTACCAAGGTGTCGGCATCCTGCCATTGGCCCTGGTGGATTAGCTGCTCGATGTCGGCGTACTTACCCGTGGTCATCAAATCGCTGCCGGAGAGGCGCTCGGTGCCAACCTGGGCTTTAGCGGCGGATGCAGCGGTTTCCACGGCAGGTCGTTTTCGGTTCCGGGAATAGAGAATGAGGACCCAGGTGAGATAGATAATCGGGCCGAGGCCGGGCAGGACTATACTGAAAACCGCCCAGAAGAAGCCGCTTTCGCCTCGGCTTTCAGCGTGATAGTAGATGGTGATGAGTATGAGCACATAGGGAATAAGGAAGATGAAGAAATAAGTCCAAGTGAAAATTAGGTCTAAATGACGCCACATATCCGCGCCTCCCCGGGTTTAACTAATCTTCGAAATAGGGGACAACCCTTGGGCCCTTGGGACAGTCCCTATTCATGTTGCAGCGAGACATTATGCCCTGCGTTTTGGGACAGTCCCAGGGCTGTCCCCTTTCCCAAGCCGGCATGGTCAATTAGCGGGTCAGTTGTCCTGCGTAAAGTTGACTCCCTTGGACGCTGAAAGTTGCGTTTCATATAAGCGGCGGTAGACTGGGCATTTGACGAGAAGGTCGTCGTGCTTGCCTCGGTCGATGATGCGTCCCGCGTCCATGACCACGATTTCATCGGCGTTGAGTATTGTTGAGAGGCGGTGCGCGATAACAAAAGATGTGCGCCCTTCCATCAATTTGTCGAGCGCGGATTGGACGAGCTTCTCGCTCTCGGCGTCGAGGTTGGATGTGGCTTCGTCGAGGATGAGTATTTTCGGGTTTTTCAGCACGGCCCGGGCTATAGCGACACGCTGTGCCTGGCCGCCGCTAAGCTTCGTGCCGCGCTCCCCGACGATTGTGTTATATCCTTCGGGCAGGGCAGTGATGAAATCGTGTGCGTTGGCTGCGACAGCGGCGGCTTCGATTTCCTCGCGCGATGCATCGGGCTTGCCATAGGCGATATTCTCCGTCACGGTGCCGGAGAAGAGGATTGTCTCCTGCGGGACGATGCCCATGAGGGAACGCAGCTCGTGAAGGCGCAGGCGGCGTACATCGTGGCCATCGACGAGGACTTGTCCGGCGGAGATGTCATAGAAACGCGGTATGAGCTTGACGAGGCTTGTTTTCCCGGCTCCGGATGCGCCCACGAGGGCAATTGTCTTACCCGGTTCTCCGTCTAACGTTATGTTGCGAAGAACTTCCCCGGATGTGGGATATGAAAACGATACCGACGCGAAGCTTACTTTCCCGCGCGGCGCCTCGATATGCTCCGGGTCGGGAGGATCAACGATTGAGGACTTTATTTTCAGGAAAGAGAATATGCGGTCAGCGGCAGCCAACGATTCCTGCAGGTTGAAATATCCCCGTCCGAGCTTCACTGCTTCGGTGGATAGCTGATAGAGCAGCATTGCGACAAGAACAAGGTTGCCGGCGGTCAATCCTTCTTCCAGTCTTACTGCGCGTGTTCCCAAATAAAGAAATATACCGACCCCGGCGGCGGCAAGGGTTTGCATCGGGGGAATGAGGATGGCTTGCGTACCTGCGCGCCGCATCTCGGCTTTATATGTATCCCGGTTCTCCGCCTCAAAACGCTCTTTTTCCCGATCCTCGCCCGTGTAGCTCTTAATGACGAGGATATTCGCGATATCTTCCTGAAGCACCCGGGATATGTCCGCGAGTTTTTCCTGAACCAAGGTGCTGATTTTTCTTATTGCCCTTGCGCCGAACTGGATGAGGAACATGAGAAAGGGGAATACAACGAAGCTGAGAAGTGTAAGCCTCCATGATATGTAAAGCATATATGCGAGGTAGCCGATTATGAGCACGCTGCTCTCCAGCATTTTGGACCATTGAAGCTGGAGGAATTCGCGAAGCTTCATCACGTCGGTGGTTGTGTAGCTCATTATTCGCCCGGTCTGCTCGCTCTCATAGAAGTCGAGGGAGAGGTTCTGCAATTGGGCGAATATATCACGCCTTAGACGTCGCAGGATTGCCTGGCTGAACCGCGATGTGCCATAGAGCTCCGCACCTTTGAATATACCATTGACGAGGAGTATCGCGGCAATTACTAAGATGAAGCCGAAGACTATATGCTGGACTTGCGCGAGCTCCTTTGTTTTGTCGGCGAGGGCGTTGGGAAGGACATTATCGATGAAGACCTGCAATTGCTTCATCAACAGGAGCATGGTACCGGCGGTGCCTATCATGAGGAAGAGTACGAACCCGAAGAGGCCCTGTTGCGGACGTGAGTAAGCCACGAGCTCGCGCCAAGTGCGTTTTTGTCTTTCCTTTACCGCTTTTACCTTTTCATCCATCTAAACCATTGACCAATACACGCTAAACAGTATTGAGCGTACCCATTCTGTGGGGCAGGCTTTCCAGCCTGCCGTTCATTGGCAGCCTGGAAAGGCTGCCCCACACTAATGGGGCCGGGTTACAGATTATCCCCCTTCTCCACTGTTTCGACAACCAATTCCGCGGAATGTTCCAGGCAATCGGGGCGGTACAACAAATCCCTTAGTTCCAGCAATTCGGTTCTCTGCCTAAGCTGTGCATCCTCATCGCGTAAAAGCTCAAGCGCCGCGCCGGCGACATTCTCCACCGTAAAATTGGATTGTATGAACTCAGGTATTATACGCCTTCCCGCGAGAACATTCGGGAATGTCCACAGTTCCCTGTCAAGGAACAGCGCCTTGGAAATCTTATATAATGAGTCAGACACGACACGGTAAAATGCGACCATAGGGACGCCGAGAATCATCCCGGTCTGCACGGCGGTACCCGATTTAGCGAGGAGGATATCCGCGGCGGCATAGAGGTCATATTCCTCCGGACCCACTATGCGGCAATCGGTGCGGACATCGGGCCAGTAGCGCTGCAAATCGGGAAGCAGCCGCGGACTTGCCATCGGGAGGAAAAATGTTGTCCCGGGGTATGCATCGCGTATCACCCGTATGACTTTCCGTAGCACAGGACAATGGTGCTTGAATTCGTGCATACGGCTGCCCGGAAGCACCCCGATGAGCTTATGTCCGCTGGATTTAAGCCCGGCTATTTCTTCCGCTCGTTGGAAGTCGCCCTGCAACTGCTTCAGCTTGCGCTCTACGATATTCACCAACGGATGGCCTACATAATGGACATTGGCTCCCGCACGGCGATATTCATCCTCGCAGAGCGGGTATGTCAATATCACCAAATCGCATACCTCTGCAACGGATTTGAACCTGTCCTTAGTCTGCTCGCGGATTCTGCGGTTTCTGCTTGCCAACGATAGGGCTTTGAGCATAGCACGCCTTCCAGTGGTGGATGGGGGGGTGTCCCATTGGACGGGGGCGATGTAATACGCTCCACGGTAGGCCAATCTATGCGCGGCGTGCAGGAGGTTGATGTTGACGGCGCGGTAATCCACGGCTATGAGAAGGTCGGGGTTGATCAGCGGAAGCTCCCTGATAAACCGCGAGCGCATTTTCAGAATCGGCCAGGCGCGTTTGGCGGCTTCATATATGCCGATGGCGCCGAAGCGTATGCAATCCTGCCATATTTCAGCCCCGGCGGCGCGAAGGTGGTCAGAGCCGATAGCCGTGAAATGCCACTTCGGGCGGAGTTTATGTATCGCCTTCACAAGCTCACCGGCATGCATATCACCGCTGAGCTCACCCGACATGAAGAAGATATGTTTTTCCGAATCAGGCATGCGTTTCGAGCTGAATATTACTATATAACGGTGCTTTAGGACAGTATATATCGCTCACGTTCGCGAGGACTCGGCTGTGGGCGGGACCCGGCACCCGGCGGACGAAAATACAAAATGAGTACTCATAACCTGGGAGCGCGGGTGTTCTCACCCGTATGCGCGCTGGAAGCCCGCGCTCCAAAGTGTAGCAGGCCTTCTCAAAAGACCATTATGATTTTGGTGATACATTTCCCCTGTGAATTTAGTATCATGGCCGTACCTCTGGTCAGAATGCACCTAAGGTAAATAATCGAAAGCGTTCGTGGCAGGATATGTCGGAAGAACAAGAAAAAGACAAACCGGAACAAGAGGCGGGTACCGAAGAACATCCCGCGGATGAGCCGCCCGAAGAGACCGATGCGGGGGTTGTTCCCGAGGCGGTCCATTTCCCGGCTTTACATGCAAACCCAGTCAGGTGGATAATCGCGCTGATTGTAGTTGTGGCTATAATCGCGGGGTTACGGAACATTTTAGGTTCTGGCGGATTCACACCTGAAAAAGCGGCAAGCACAGCGGAAGGTACAAGCTTTGCCGTGGGGGACATCGTTTCCCAGCCTTTAGAGGCCACGGGGCCCTTGCAGGTTTTCCTCGACGATGAGCGGTACATTGAGCTTTCCCCAGGTGCGAGCATACGCCTTGAATCCCCAAGTAGAAGTGAAAGCGCGCATTTCACTCTCACGAATGGGCGGATGAGATATTCCGGGCCGCTGTTGGTCCGGAAAGTTTTTGTGAACACAAGTGTGGCCGATGTGGGCATATCAGGCGGCTATGTATTTGTTGAGGTGTGGGGAGGAGAGGGAAATCGAGGGCTGCGCGTAGGGGTTTTAAGCGGCTCGGCAAGCCTTGTGGTTGGGAAAGGTGGGGCTTTGTCGCTTAGCGAAGGGGATGCCGCGTTCGTTAAGCCTGGGTTGCCGCCACAATACCTCGTAACCCCGGTAAACAATTGGCCCGGTATTGACCCAAGGCTCGATACATGGGTTTTCCCAATCCTTACTCGAAAAGAGAATCCCACCGTTGCCGATTTTATTGAAGATATCGCCAACCAGGTTGGGTTGAGGGCTATGATACCCTACGGGACACAATTCGCAAATCTCCCTGCTGGTGATATCACTTATTATGGCGATGTACGTCGGGCCTGCGAACTGCTTGATGAACTCGCGCTACAATGGGGGTTCGAGATAGGGCTCGATGGTGACATTTTGATCATTTCCCCTCTCGATGAGCCACGCCATCTCACCGCCATCGGCGAATGGGTTCTCTTCACACAAGCGAAGCCATCGATGCTTTTGTGGCCGAGGATATTTGCCGAGGGAATTGCAAGCGGGACGCAGTACCGTTTTGATGATATCGCACTCCTTGCCGCGGCACCCTATGAACAACGTCTCGGCGCTATGGCGATGCTTATTGCGAACAGGCTGAAAGGCGGGGGGGAATATGCCGCTGAAACGGTTGATACCGAATTAGCCATTGCTTTCGATGCATCACAACCGAATATATTACGCCGGCTTGCGTTCGAGGACCTTTATAAGAACCCAAATATAGAGCCCGAAAAAATTGTCCCACAGCTTAAAGTAGCCGAGCTCGCAACGGCGAGGGATTATTTCCGCCTGAGAGCATGGGACCCTCCTGCCTGGGGAAACCCCCGTGTATGGTCGACCTATGAAGGGGGCTTGGCGGAAAAATCAAAGGATGATGAAACCAGGACGGCTGTTCTCTATCAAGGATTATTTGCCGGGGAGCTCGATTATCAAACCGTTTCAGGGTGCATCGATCAGATGTGGCTTACCGCCAGTATCAGCACCGACCGGGAGGTGATCCGGTACTTTTATGATTTGGCGAACAATACTCCGCAGGGCATCGATCCATTGTTCATAACGATCGGTTTGAAAAGCACGTTCGATACCGGGAGGTCGGATTTGATGCTGCTCGCCTTTGATGGTATCCGTACGCTTTCGAAGCGGCTTGGCTCCGATGATTCAGTCCTTTGGCTTATCGACCCCTATACTACTGATGAAGATAAGGAATTATCTCGATATGCCGCCGCGGCCATGGGGACTCTTCTGAAGGACCATCCGTTCCAGGACCAGGAAAGACAGGAGGATTCCGTTAAGCGCTGGGCGGATGAAATCAGTTACCCCAACTATAAGCAAGGACCATCCTCATTATCTCTCCTCGGCTTGGTAAAGGGATTGGATACGGAGCCCTGCTTTGTTGACCCGGTGATGACAGGGGCCGTAGAAACAAGGCTCGGCAAAATACCGGCCGATTCGCCGGAACGCCTGATGCTCCTGCGTCTTATCAGGGCGCAACGTCAAGCCCTTGAGGGGAGCAACGGTTTGGCTTGGGCGTATGGGATTGCTTCAACTAAAATTTCTGAATTACTTTCGGATAAGGCCCCCGAATTGGTGGTGGAGGGGATTCTATCCCTTGGGCTCGATGCCCCCGCGGCGGACGGCACGGCTTCTGAACCAGAGGGGTTGCGCGCGGTGCTCGATGATGCCTTCATCTCCTTTGCGGGGCACCAGGACCCGCGGTTGAGATGGTTGTCCGTGAATTATATCCTTCTTAACAAGCCCCAAAACAGCCGAGAGGCATTGGAGAAATTGGCGGGCGACGAATTCATCGCAATCGCCCGGAAAGCGAAGGGGGCGATATAATAAGAGGGCAGGCCTCCTTGCCTGCCCGGAATAGGCCAGCCGTAGTGGTTGTCCTTGAAAGCCTACTTATTAAGCCTTTCCCCTGATAGATGCAGATGGTCGGTCTCAACCTGTACGAGGGCGCTGAATATTTCCTTTACCCTTTCGTTGTTGGCATCCTTCGCGGCCTGTTTATAGAAATCTATCGCCCTTGTTTCCCTCGCGTGCGATTCCTCGAGGTTCTCGCGGTTACGCACGGAGCATTTGTCCGATATCCCGATTACCTCTTTAGGCGCCTTCAGGATTTTACGCCATATCGCAGCGTGCTCGGCCTCGACCTTTCCGAGGGCCTTGAATAGTTGCTTGCCTTCGTCGTCGTCGGTTCTTTCGGCTGCGCAGAAATAGAATTCGGCGTTGGATATCTCTATCCGGAAGGCCTTATCGGCGTTCGCTTTGTCCTTATCATTCAGCGTGACATCGAATGTCCTGTCGAATTTTTTCGCCTCGACGATAAACTCCTCGTACGCCCCGCAGAAGGGGCATCGGTTAGGGGGTTTGACTCCAATATACGGGTCACCACATATCCTGCATCGAAACAGCTTCGCTTTGCCCATGATGACATCTCCTCATTATTGAATGGCCTTGCGTAAGGCGTGGCAATTTATAGCAAGACTAATTCATATTTTCAACCTATTTGTCGGCAGTTTCAATTTTGATTATAGCCTCTAATGCCGCTTGGCGGATATCAAACGCGCCATTCTTTTTTGATAATGCAATGAGCTTGGGAAGCGCTGATGATGCTGCAGAACCCATATTACCCAAAGCGATAATCGCGTGCATCTTCACTGATTTCTCTTTATCAGTAAGGGCTTCGATAAGGGCGGCGACGGCTTCAGCGGATTCCGGGGCTATTCCCCCGAGGCTGTCAATGGCGGCCATGCGCTCATCCGCTTCCCCCTTCTTCAGCATTTCCAATAAGTAAGGCACTGCGGCTTTTGCCGGCGGGCCTATTATTCCGAGGATACGAGCCGCCCCGGCGGCAACCGGTTGCCGGAGAGATTGGATATCTTCCATCTGCAACGGCGTGCCATAAGGGATTTTCTCCCTTTTCAATTCTCCAATAAGAATGCCCACCGCGTCTATTGCATCGGGCTTGATGGAATAAATCGACATAATTGCAGTCAAGCGCGTAGATCCACTGAAGTCTTCTGTAAACTTCATGATGGCCGGGATGGCATCGACGGCACCGGGGCCTATACGTCCAAGCGCTTCAATGGAATGATAACTTGTCGCCAAATCCGCTGTATTCAGTGCTGCCACAAGGTTTGGCTCGGGGGTGAAGGCATCCGGGCTTAACTTACCCACAAGGTATGGCACGGCGGTGACGGCATCCGGACCTATCTTGCCCAGTGCCATGGCGGCAAAGGCCCTCACCTGCTGGTCGCTGTCCTGGAGGGCATCGATAAGTTGAGGGACGGCGTCTTTCGCCTCGGGGCCCATCTCCGATAATCCCTGTGCGGCGGCGAAACGTACTTGTTTATCCGAGTCCTTGAGTCCCTCGAGAAGAGCAGCTGAACCTGCCTTACCCAACTCAGCAAGGGAACTCGAACTGTGTCTTCGCCCCATCCCGTTATCGGTTCTAAGCGATTGCATGAGGATCGATATCAATTCATTACTTGAAGCCCCGGCCCCGGCAAGAGCATCTACCGCAGCATCACGTACTTGCCATGATTTGTCGGAGAGCAATTCATTGAATTTTGCTATGGGTAGATTCTCCTTTGGGTACTTGGATAAAGCGACAACCGAGTTTTTGCGTAACCACATATCTTCGTCGGATAAGAGGGGGACAAGCGCATCAAGCCCTTCGATTTTTGCGCGGGCCAACCGCAGGTGCTTGTGTAAGGGTGCTGGTACTGTATTGACATTGAAATCGAATATAAGCGAGGGAAGGGCTGATTCGGCATCAGACCCCATATCACCAAGGGCATCGGCGGCGAGTTGGTTTACCCAGTCGTCGGTGCAGAAGAGTGCCTCAACAAGGACCGGTTTCAGCTCCACTGCCCCCGGGGCTATTCTCTTGAGAATGTCCGCTGCCAACCATTGTCCGACATTTGTCATGCCTTTAAGGGCCCGGGTCAATTTGCCGGTATCGGTCAAACAATCATATGTTAATGGGGGGAGCATTGTATCGGGATATTCAGGCCCGAAAATATCACCAAGGCCTAATTCCTGTGTGAGCGAACTTATCTCGCTCAGCGCATTGGGTTGTATATTCCATATTGCTTCCTTTACAGCCTTACGTGTATCGGGGTCTTGGTTGAAGACATATGTCAGAAGGGGGGGGATTGCTGCCGCCGCCGGTCTGCCTATTTCACCCAATGCAGCGATAACACTGCCTTGTACCCAGGACGAGTCATCCTCTAAAGCGTCAATTAATGCCGGTATTGCCGAATAGGCGTATTTCCCTATATCTCCGAGAATTTTGGCGGCCGTATAACGAATGGTTACGGAACTGTCCGATAGTCCTTCTAAAAAGACCGGGATTTTCTTCGGGAAGGATGAGTCGAGGTAATCCACCGCATGCAGTGCGGCCTCATGAACATCAACATTGTCCGACTGTAATGCTTTCAGGATATATGGTTGAGCGTCGTCGCCAATTTTGCCCAAGGATTTAGCCGCTCTCCGTCGCACGTCTGCTTCCCCGTCGGCAAGGGCTTTTGCGAGGGCTGGGACAATCTTGTCGTTTACCGGGCCTATATAACCCAAAATACCGACTGCACGTGCGCGCACTTTGGGGTCTTTATGTTGAAGCATATCAAGCAGGTCCGGTATTGTGTGTTCGTCTTTTAAATCCAACTTCTCATAAGCATTCTGCAGGTAATTTTCCTCGCCCTGGATGTAATCCCATGCGGAACCTAATATCATTTGGCTGGCCAAAAGCTCCTTGGTCCCGGCGGTCTTTGGGATTACGGAATATTCCATAGTCCCGACTGTTTTTGGGATGGTTGGATATCCCCTCTCGGATGGTATTTCTGCTTGCCTTGAAGGTTTATATTTGCCCTCGAAGCTCTTCCGAAAGTCGGAAATATCGCATCCCCTGGGATGTGTGGCGGCAAGTATGATTAAAATGACGGATAGTTGTTTGAACATATTCATGCCTCCACTTATTCCTCCGCATTTGGGTTACTTGTATTAAGCGTAGGTGCTTCTATCCTGTTTATGGCCTCACTTGCGGCTTGCCGGACATAATCGAAATTGTCCTTTTGGGAAATATCGGTCAACTTGGGAATTGCGGCTGATGCAGCAGGGCCGATTTGCCCGAGTGAACGCGCGGCCCGCATACGCACCCATTCCTGGCTATCGTTGAGCGCTTTGATGAGTGCTGGAACGGCTTCGGCGGCGTCCGGGCCAAAAAGGCCGAGGGCTTCGGCGGCCGCCATACGCGCCGAGCGATCTTCGAGCCCCAACAGTTCGATCATGTATGGGATGGCCCTCCTCGCATCGGGGCCTAACTCGGCAAGGGCAAGGGCTGCCGTGCCTGCATCGAATTGAGCGGTTTTCATCTCATTGATGAGGAACCCCACAGCATCGACTTGCGTTGGGTCGAGACGATGCAGCGATTGGGCGGCGCCGATACGCACCTCCGCGTCTCTGTCTTTGAGGGCTGTGAGCAGAGCGGGTACCGCTTCAATTGCCCCGGTGCCGAGCAGGCCGAGCGAACGGGCTGCGTGGTAGCGTGCGATGGACGCGTCATCCGTTAACATTTTAATAAGTGCGGCCTTTGCCGTTATTGCATCTGGGCCGATATTTCCAAGCGATTGCGCCGACCGGAAGCGTACATTTGCACTTGAGTCGTCAAGCGCATCAATAAGGGCGGATGTCGCGCCCTTGGCTTCGCGCCCCATCCACACAAATGCCTGGGCCGCGGCCTCGCGCACTTCGGTTCGGTTATCCTTGAGCGCCTCGATAACTCCGGGTATCGCCTTGGAGCCTATCTTTCCAAGCCGTTCTCCCGCAAATTGGCGCTTGGCATTGTCGGTGCTCTTCAACTCATCGAAAAGCAGCTTTACAGAATCTTCGGTCTCGATGCCGATGTATTTAAGGCTGAGCGATGCGGCATCGCGTACCTGCCACGATTCATCCGACAGCAAATTGTTGAGTTCACCGGCGACATCAATCCCCTCCGGTTTGGCCATCGCAAGGGCTAATGCGGCGTTCTTACGCACCCATGTATCGCTGTTTGATAGAAGCCCGACGATGGCTTGCCCACCTTCTATCCTCGCAGCGGCTAATAGCGCACTCCTGCGAACCCTATCTAATTCCTCGGTGTTATTCGCCATCTCCTTAAGCACCGATATTGCATCAGCAGCAGCCGGGCCGATTTCGCCAAGGGCGTCGGCGGCAAATTGTCTGAGCCACGAATCATCGTCGCTCAATGCCTCGACGAGGGCGGGTACTGCGCCTGCGGCATATTTCGCGGCCCTGCGAAGTATATCCGCCGCCATCCAGCGTTTTATATAGGATTTATCCTTTAGCGCATTAGTAAGGTTTTTCACGTCCTTATCGTTCTCAAGCGTGAGTCCTGTGATTGTCTGGTTTGCGTATTTAGGTCCGAATATATCCCCCAGCCCAAGTTTTTTATTTAAAGCGCTGATTTCATCGAGTGCCTCCGGGTCGATTTGTTGAAGCGTCGTTTTCACCTGCGCGCGCATATCGGGATAAACATCGAAGACTGCCCGTACCAGCGCTGGAAGGGCTTCGGAAGCCGCGGAGCCGTAGTTGGCCAATGCCCTTGCCGCTATAACCCGCACCCACATGTCATCATCTTCGAGCGTTTCGATGAGGGCGGGTATTGCGGGATATCCCTTCTCACCAAGCTCACCGAGGGCTTGTGCCGCAGCTACACGAGCCATATTGTTGCTATCTTGGAGAGCTTCAATGTAGATGGGGACGGTATCCGCTGTATCGGATTCCATTAAATGGATGGCCCGTACAGCGGTTTCGTGCGCGTTGCCATTGTCGGACTTGAGGGCGTCTTTAAGAGCCGGCAGGGCTTTTTCGCCAATCCTCGCGAGGGATTTACCTGCCTGTACACGTACGCGTGTATTTTCATCACCAATTGCTTTCGCGAGGGCGGGGATGATTTTATCGTTCACGGGGCCTATGTATCCAAGCACCCCAGCGGCGCTCGCGCGTACATTGGCGTCTGAATGCTCCAGCATATCGAGGAGGTCGGGGATGGTGTTGGGGTCATTTAAATCCAACCTATTGTATTTTTCGCGGATACGCTCATCTTCGGGGTTGTCCTTATCCCACGGCGAACCGGTCCATGAGACATCAAAACCAGGAATAGATGTGGCATCGCCTTTAAGCTCCCGGGAATCACCGAACCCCTTCGGGGGATTCCGCATCGGGTGAGGGAAATAGCTGCATGCCCTGGATGAACATAGTATGAACAATGCCAATAGTATTGAAATTACCTTTGTCATCTCATTAATCCTCCATAGGGGGGGCCTCTATATTCTTTATGGCTTCGCGAGCGGTGTCCCGGATTTCATCGAACGGGTCACCGGCGGCTAATTCCCTGAGCTCCGCGAGCCCGGCTGCGGCATTGGCGCCGATTTCACCGAGCGCTTCAGCTGCATATGTGCGTATAAGCCAGTCTTCATCATTCAAAGAATCAACAAGGAAAGATATAGCAGCCCCTTTGTCACCAGAGATTTTGGCGATTGCATATGCCGCGGCTATGCGCACTTCCATTCTATTTTCTGATTGGAACATTTCATTAAGCGCGGGTAATGCATCCTTTGCCTTTGGGCCGATGTTGCCCAATGCCCATGCGGCTTTTTTGCGCATCCAGTAATCTTTGTCGCTGAGCGACTCGATCAGGTTGGGCACTGCTTTTCCTGCGCGACGGCCTATTCCCTCGAGGGCATCAGCAGCGGCCCACCTGGCTTCATACATCCCTGCCTTGAGCCCTTTGGCAAGCACAGGAACTGCCCCGGCAGCATCGGGGCCGATATCCCGCAGGGCATATGCTGCATTAAGATTGCGGGTAAGCTGGAAAGCCCCGGTAAATTCCTCGGCGAGGAAATCGACGCAATCCATCGCGTCAGGGTCTATGAAATACAGCGCCTTAACCGAGTTGACGCGAGTTTCGGAGCCGCCATAACTTACTTCCTTTTTCAGGGTGTTGACGGCGTCCTTGGCGTCGGGGCCTATTGCGGCGAGGGCTGACGCAGCCAAGGGGCGGATGTCGGATTCATCTTTATCGAGCTTTTCGATGAGCGCAGCAACCGCATATTTGGCGCCTGGCCCAATATGGCCGAGTGCCTTTATCGCCTCTGCACGTACATTCTTTTCGGAATCACCGAGGGTGTCAATGAGCGCAGGTACTGCATCCTTGGCCGCCGGCCCAATCTCGCCGAGCGCTAAAGCAGCCGCAGCACGATTAGTAGGGGATTCCTCCTTGAGGAGGTTCATAAGGGGCCATACTGCATCCCTGCCGATATATCCAAGCAGACGTGCTGCGTTCTGCCGTAATGTTTCATTATCGTTGCTGAGAGCTTCAATAAGCTGCCCCACAATACCCCCTCCCATTCCACTTAACACTTGTGATGCGCGGTAGGATACAAGTTTATCGTTATCCCCAAGCGCGTTGATGATTGCGGACAATCCATCCGCGACATCTATGTCGATGCTTGCCAGCTTGGCCCCCATAGCTTTTCTCTCGGTCGCATTTGGACACCCGAGCCTTGAAAGAAGTTCCGGTTCCACGATGACTGCATCCGGGTCAATACCCAACGATCCTGCGTGAGGGCTTATGACCTCAACCAACCCCGATTCTATAAGGGGTTCGAATTGGTCTTCAATATCACTTTTTTCATACCTCATCGGCGGAGGGTAATCCGGGCTTACCCAGCACCATGGGCGTTCGGGGTATTCCCCTTTCTCAATATTTGCGATTGCGTCATCCGCAGCTTTGGGCAAATACTCAACCTCGTCGTGCAGAGCAATTTCCTTCAGCAGCGGAAGAGCCGGCTTTGCATACCCCCCTAATTTGCCTAAAGCGTCTGCGGAGGATTTACGTACAAGGTCATTGTCGTCGCATAATCCGAGCATAAGGGCTGTCACAGCCAAGTCGACATCGACCTTACCACCGGCAATCATCTCTGCATAAACCATGCGTAGAAACGCATCTTCATCCCCCAAAAACTTGTCAATCATCTCCTTATAGTTGGATGGAGCTTTGTCTATTAATTCATTAAGCTTCTTCTGCAGTTTTCTTTTGGTACTTTTGCTGATGGGGCTTGGACCGTATTGCCCTTCCACCACATGAACCGGTTTATTTCGGCCATCCACACCTCTTAACAATTCGGAGATGTCGCATCCTTTGGGAGAAGCTGCGGTTAATATAATTAAGATGGCGAGTATCTGTTTAACCATATATTTCCTTCCGCTATCCTTCCGCCTTCGAATTCGCGTCCTGCGCTAACTCTTTTCTATTTTCGCTATGGCATCCCGTGCGGCTTTGCGCACCGGGTATGTCAAGTTGTGCTGGCTGACATAGGGGTCGTTCTCGGCAAGCTCCTTAAGTTTCGGCAGCGCCTTGGCCGCATCGGGGCCCATTTTAACAATTGCGGAGATGGCTTCGAGGCGCACTTCATAGCTTGTATCGTCCAACGCTTTGATTAACGCAGGCACCACCGTATCCGCTTTCGGACCTATCTCACCAAGAGCTTTGGCGGAATTCTGGCGTATGAGCAACAGGTCGTTGTCGAGGGCTTCAATGAGCGAGGGAATTGCTACGGGGCCCAATTCGACGAGCGCCTGACGGGCGGCGTCGCGTACAGAATCCTGGTTGTCCGCGAGTGTTTTGATGAGGGCATTTAGAGCGTCATTAGACATGGGCGCGAACCCCTTAAGGCCTTCGACGGCTTTGATACGTACGCTGTTGTCCTTGCTGTCCAATAAACCAATTAAAGATGGGACGCCTTCATCAGTGGGTAGAATTGCCCCTAATGCTTCGGCGGCATATTTGCGCACATCATGGTCCTCATCATTCAACGCTTCCCTAAGTGCGGGCGCAGCCTTATAAGCCGCCGGGCCGACGTAGCCCAGTGCTTGGGCGGCCTGCCTGCGTACTTGCTTATTCTTGTGATGCAGCAAATCGATGAGGCCATCCACATTTTTTGTGGATTTTATGCCAATCAGCTCGATTGCGCTTTTAGCATAATGACTTACGCTGCCTTCATCAATAATGGACATTTCAATAAGCGCAGGAATTGCTTCCCCCGCGTCGGGACCCATCTCGCCAAGGGCGCGAGCGGCTTGCCAGCGGGTATCTTTGTTCGGGTCTTTTAATGCTGATATAAGGGCAGGGACAGCACCCTTAGCTTCCGAGCCGATGCCGGCCAAAGCCTGGGCTGCATACTGCCTCCCTAAGGATTCCTCATCCCCCACGACTTCTTTAAGGGCCGCAACTGCAGCGCGATTGAATTTTCTCAACTCCTCAGATGCTATGATGCTTTTAGTCTGCTCACCACTACGCAGTGCTTCAGTGAGGTATGGAATACAATCGGGGCCGATTGCTATGAAGACATCAGGCGCATTTACTGCTGTATTCGGTTGCCAAGTTACGCCGAGTGTGTCAGCCAATGCAGGGATGGCCTCCTTTGCGTCGGGGCCGAATTTGCCGAGCGTTTCGGCAGCGGATTTGGCGACCGACGTTCCCTTGTCATAAAGCGCTTTGGCGAGGGCGGGTATGGCATCTTTGGCATCAGGGCCGATTGCGCCGAGGGCGGCAGCGGCGCTTCCGCGTACCCAGTTGTCCTCATCCTCAAGCGCTCTGATGAGTCCCGGCACAGCTCCTTTTGCATCGGGGCCGAATTTCTCGATTGTCCGGATAGTTTCACCTCTCCCATTTGGATTGTCGGAATCAAGCGCAGCGATCAGGGCCGGGAGGGTTTCCTTGGGGAGAGGGTCAATTTCACCTATGGCTATCGCAGCACCGGATGGACCCCAGGAATCTTTTTCGCCCAACGCTTCTATGAGCCCCTCGATGACCCCCGGCTCGTGGTCGACCCAGGAGAGACGGTGTGCAGCTTCGTTGCGTTTGACTCCATCAGCGCTTCGTAGCTCCCTAAGAACTTTGGGAATATCTTCCTTTTTAGGTGGTGGTCCGAAATTGGGTGGCCGCGATAAGGCATACAGCATGGAGCCTGATGTGAAGAGGGTCAGGAATATGGGGATTGTGACAAGGGTGAATATCAGTTTACGCATAAATTATTTCTCCTTATATCTTCCCTCGATTTTCTCGATGGTTTCCTTGATCATCCAATCGAAATGCCATTGCGGATTTTTGCCCGGGATCTCGCGTAAGGCCGGCAGCGCCTCTTTCGCGGCAGGGCCGATATCGCCAAGGGCTTCAGTTGCTGCCGTAACGACTTCCATCTCGCCGTCGTCAAGCAGTTTGATGAGGGCAGGGACCGCCATGGCGGCATCGGGGCCCATTTGCCCGAGCGTACGCGCTGCTTGGGCACGCGTTTCCGGTTTCTCGCTTTCCAAAGCCGCCATAAGCAGAACCATCGAGTCAGGGCCAAATTGTTTAAGCAGGCGCGAAGCTTCTTGGCGTACCATCGCATTGCTGTCTTCTAATGCGGCTACAAGCTTGGGTACTGCATCAGGTCCGACACCTATCTCTCGAATAGCCGATATCGCGACTCCCCGTACCATTTCTTCCTTGTCATCTGTAAGCACCTGGAACAGCGCAGGTAGTGCATCCTTGGCATTCGGGCCTATCTGAGATAAAGCCCCAGCCGCCCTTATACGCACCTTTTGTCTTTCTGAGGTCAGCGCCTTGACGAGGGAGTCGATTGCGTCGGTGGAATTTGCGTGGATGCTTCCGAGGGCTTGGGTGGTTATATATTGCATACGCCAATCTTCGTCATCCATTGCCTTGATAAGCGCCGGTGCAGCCTCTGCCGCCTCCGGGCCGATGGCCCAGATGGCGCGAGCGGCCTCGTAACGCACCGCCATCGTTGTGTCGCCCAACCCTTCAATCAACAGGGGGAGGGCTTCCTTTGCGCCGGGGCCCATTTTGCTGAGGGCATATAACCCCCACTCGCGGGTTTTGGCATCACCGCTTTTTATTGCCTCGATTAAAGCCGGGACTGCGGAGGGGCCCAGGTTGCCGAGGACGGCCGATGCCTCCGCGCGTTTGATTTCATCGTCCCCCTGGAGGGCTTGTATTAATTGGGGAATATCACGGGCAGAATATTTGCGCTCAAAAGCGCAGCCTGTCAAGGATGCAATAAGCGTGAAAGCAATTAGGGATAATGCTATTTTGTTCATACTCCTCCCTCCTGTGAAACTACCCAATTAGACTCCATATACTGCTAAAGCGTTTAATTAATTGTAACATTAATAAATGGCATGAAAGCAGGATAGCAGCTACTTTCGTCTGACCTGGGAGCGCAGACCCGGGAGCGCAGGCTTCCAGCCTGCATGCAGCCTGCGCTCCCAGGGAAAGAATTCATTGTGGGCTCATTCATGGTATATTCTAATTGTCTTAAATACCCTTATAAAACCCAATCACATTAACATGGGCGGTTAAATGGGTATCACGGTCACGGCGGTGGGGTCGATAATATTGATGCGATGTGCTGAAAGGCAGTGATGGGAATGGCTGAATCGGTGCAACCGGAACCTGCTTTGGGGCAGGATATATTAGATAAAATAACCAATGATAAACGTGTCCTGGATATGGTGCAGGCATCGGACAGCTACATGGCCAATGTTGGCTACACCAAGCATGATATAAACCATGTGACATTGGTGGCGCGACGGGCCCAGCGGTTAGCCGTAGAGCTGGGCTACGGTCAGGATGTCGCGAATATGGCGTATATCGCGGGTTACATGCATGATATTGGCAACTTCATGGGGCGGGAGCTTCACGGCCCGCATTCGGCGTTGCTGATATATCCCATCCTCATCGAGAACGGCCTGTCCTATCCAAAGATAATCAAGATAATGAGCGCCGTCGCCAACCACGAGGAGGAAAGCGGGGAAATGGTGAACGAAGTCGCCGCGTTCGTTGTCTTAGCTGACAAATCGGATGTGCATCGCAACCGTGTGCGCGAGACGACCGACTATAAGAACGACATCCATGATAAGGTTAACCTTGCCACGCAGGAAGCAAAGCTCATTACGTATGCGGAGGAAAGGGTTATTGAGTTGAAAGTTGATATTGACACCGAAATAGCGAGCGTTATGGAATACTTCGAGTGCTTTACCATCAGGATGGTCATGAGCCGCAGGGCCGCTGCCTTCCTTGGGTATAAATTCCATCTTGTCATAAACGGGCAGCAGTTGGCATGAAAAATTGGCTTAGGTGTGGTTTTTTTGATAGACTACCGGGAATATTTTTTTATTAAGCTGTGAAAACACCCCTTTGAAGACAAAGGGGTGCCACAAAGAAAACAGGTTGAGCAGGTGATTTGTAGTTGGACAGGGATTCGATAATCGGAATTGCGCTCCTCATAATTATTGCCCTTATTGCAATTAACTATTTCCATCCCGATTGCTCAGGCGTCTTGGAGAGGGGCAGGTCCGTCAAACAGAGCTTTGAGGACCCCGAACGTAAAGTGGGACCGATGTACAATCTCCCGCCCCCCAGTATTGAATCGGCCCCGGCAACATTGCCCGGTACGAATGGAGAATCCAAGCCAAACGAGCATGAGCCGCCGTTGCCCCCTGACCCGACTTTACCCCCAGGGCCATAAACCTTATTAATAAGGGCGAAGCATGTTGCGGACAAAATGCTTCGCCCCTACTAAAAGAGGCATTTTTTGCTATCCTTATCCCCTCTTGGATGCCGGCGATTTGAAATATCTCCGCTATGCGGTGGACCTTGCCTGGGAGGGGCTCGGGCGTAATTCCCCAAATCCACTTGTAGGCTGTGTGATCGTGAAGGATGGAAAGGTTATTGGCCGCGGTGCGCATGTCTATGAAAAATTGGCCCACGCCGAGGCGATTGCCCTCGCTGAGGCCGGTGAATCGGCGCGCGGGGCAACTCTATATGTCAACCTTGAGCCCTGCTGCCATTATGGCCGCACTCCCCCCTGCACCGATTCCATCATCGCCGCAGGAGTCGCACGGGTTGTCTATGGCCTCGATGACCCATTCGAAAAAGTGAACGGGGTAGGTGTAAGCACTCTGGCAGATGCCGGTGTGCGTGTTGAAAAATGCGACGATGCTGTTTTAATCAGCGCGATGGAAGACCAGAACCGCTTCTATCTCCATCATAAACGCCACGGGATGCCCTATGTCACGCATAAAGCGGCGGCATCCTTGGATGGGCGTATAGCAACGCATACCGGGGAATCCAAGTGGATTGCTCATACCGATGCCCTCGCGTTGGCGCACCTGTTGCGGGGTGTATATGACGCGGTGCTTATCGGCGCCAATACGGCACGCATCGATGACCCGCAGCTTACTTATCGTCCCGATGAGGTCGGACAGGCGCAACTACCCGAAATCATTTTCCCACACACACCTACGGGACTTAAGTCACCGCTTAGGGTTGTAATCGATGCTGACTTGAATCTTTCCAGGACACTTCGAGTTTTCGACACTACCCTCGCCCCCACTGTCGTGGTATGCTCGGATGATGCATACCCTGAAGCGGCGGATTTGCTTACCGCGCAGGGGGTTGAAGTTATTCGCGTCCCGAAAAGCCAGGCGGGGCTCGATCTCACCGCTGCCCTAAAGGGTTTGGCCGCGAAGGGGATACAATCGTTGCTCATCGAAGGGGGCGGGGATACTGCCGGGCGGTTTTACGATGCCGGGCTTGTGGATGAAGTGAATTTGATTTATGCGCCCATTATCATTGGCGGACGCGATGCATTTCCCCTTGTGGCGGGCATTGGGGCGGGGCAGCTTGTCAATGCGAAGCATATTATTGACATGAGGAAGCAGTGGGTAGGTCAGGATTTGCTTGTCGTGGGAAAGGTTGCGAATAGGGAGTAATAGGAAATGTTCACCGGTTTGATAGAGGAAATAGGTACATTGCGCTTGGCCACCGGCCTTGGTGATGAGAAGCGGCTTACCATCAGATGCCGCAAAACTACCGACGGGCTTGCCGTCGGGGATTCAATCGCGGTCGATGGGGCATGCCTTACCGTGACTGCCTGCGATGCATCATCGTTCACCGCCCACATAAGCTCCGAAACCGCATCGCGCACAACATTGGGTAAATTGAAAACCGGCGACAAGGTCAATCTCGAACGCCCGCTGTGCCCCGGCGACAGGATGGGCGGCCATATGGTGCTGGGGCATGTTGATTGCGTTGGCATCATCGCGAAATTCGAATCAACCGGTCAAGGGAAAACACTCTGGGTTGAGGTGCCGGCGGAATATATCGCATTCATCGCACCCAAAGGGTCAGTCGCCGTCGATGGCATCAGCCTTACTCCGGTCGAAATAAAGGGGAATCAATTTTCTGTCGCGGTCATCCCTCTCACCCTTGAGCAAACCACACTTGGCAACAAGCGCAAGGGGGATGGGGTCAATATTGAGGTGGATATTATTGCGCGATATATCCGCCGATTTCTTGAACAGGATAGGGCAACGGGCGGGTTGACCATGCAGACGCTTATTGAGGAGGGGTATATAAAGTAAGCGTTATGGAATTATATACATTGCGAGGGAGAGATGATGAATAGGCGCGAAGATTCTCCAGCAAATAAGTTGGTTATCACAATAATGTGGATTTCCATGCTGATGTCCTGCGTTATCTATCTGGTGATCGCGGAATTTGTTCCAGTCGACCCGGCAATAGCACCGTTGGCCTATCCTATAATGCTGAATGCATTCACCCTCATCTCCATCTGCATGGTCGCTGTGGGTGTTTATTTTGGCTGGGCACGGACACGTCTTGTGGAGGAGGAGGACCGATATGTGTATTTTCATAGGGCGACATTATCTATGATTGTGTGCATTGCTATGTTCGAAGTAGTGGGTCTATTAGGTCTGATGCTGCACGCTATAGGGAATACTGCAATTCACCGCCCGTTTATTGCTGTTGCGTTTATCCTCATCCTCGTGGCGGGTTCGCGCATCGGTCCCATATTCTCAAATTTCGAATCGTTGAAGGATATGGAAGACGCACGCAGGTTTTGAAAGTGTGGTTGATTATCTCTCCGGGTGGCGCCCATAGCCGAGCTCGTGAGCCGTAGGCTTTGCGAAGGCTCATCTGCGAGGATGTGGGTGATCTCACTTTTATTCCCCCAACTTCCATTTCAACCCAGCCAATGCCGAGCAGATGAGGAGGGGCAATATGGGCAGCATAAGCCTTGTCTCGCCGAAACGGGCAAAGATGAAATGGATAATGAGAAATAACAGGACGAATATGAGGCTTCTTTTCAGATAGGAATCAAGCCCTTTCCAGCACCATATTGACAACACAACGGGGGCTAATGTCGCCGTGAGGAAAAATCGTATCCACACAAGCGACTTAAGGTTGACCCCGATCATTATCCACGGGTCTGGGTGTTCTGCCGGGCCATAGTAGCCTCGCGTCAGGCCATAGACAATCATTCCCGCCGCGACGCCTCCGGCAAATTGGACGAGGGAATGCCATCTTGGATGTTTGTCGTATGTAATCATCAGGCTGAATAAAGGCATAAGTATGGATGTCTCGCGGAAGAATGCGCCTATTCCGGTGAGGGGGATTACCCACAACGGGGCGTTGGATGCCACGGTGAGATAGGCTAAGGCGAAGAACGTCGCGTTTATCGGGTCGGCGGGTTGGTGGCCATAGCCGATATATGTCTGCGGCAATATGGCATAGAACCAGCATAGCGCCGCGAGGGACCATCCGAAGGGGAGAAATCGTCGGAAAAACAGGAACGAGAACAGGCCGGTAGTGAATGTGAAGAAAAGTCGCTCATAAAAATATGCCGAATATATATCCCCGGAAAAGGCGTTCTTCAATCCTTCGGCAAGGAGATATGCCCCGGGGCGGTACTGGTTCGGGCTGGATGCGGTCCCGGCGAGAACATTGGTGTGCCAGTTGTAGATGTCCTTTGCTGCCGGGCGGTCAACCAGAACGAGATGTATGGCGGTGGCGATATAGGCGAATGTTGCACAGGCCAATATTACCGCTATAAGCTCAATTGCCTGCTTTGAGGGGCCAACGGTTTTTGGGGCATCGTCCATAGAGCAAATGGTGGGATAAAGGGGGCGGCATGTCAATATTGAAAGGGTTTGGAGCGCTTGCCTCCAGCCCGCATGCGGCCAAGATGGCCGCGCTCCAATATTCGCAAAAATCTAATCGTAGATACACCCACATCAAGGGGTGTGAAATGGCATAAGGGCTTGCAATAGGGATTGTGCGGGGATATAATCCCATTTTTATTAAGGGACTTTAAGTTTAATAAAGCCGAATGGGTTAGATGTTGTCAAAAGGCCGTTTAATAATTTTTCTGATACTACCATTAGCAGCCATCTTATTATATGGCGGCGGGGTGAAAGCCGCCGAAGACGGCAACCTCGGTGTAGGCGGGGTGGAACTGCTTATCGCCCAGATGCCCTCGTTCGAACCTGTACGGGTCGTGACCACTGGCAACACCAAGGCCATGCGTGTGGCGTTGACGTTCGATGACGCGCCCAATCCGTTCTACACGGATGAATTGCTGCGTATAATGCGGGAGAAGGGGGTACGCGCCACGTTCTTCTGCATGGGGAACAAGTGCCAGTTGTATCCCGACCTCCTTGTCAAAATTCTGCGCGACGGGCACGATGTTGGCAATCACAGCTACTCGCATCCAAAGCTCGATACGCTGCCCCGCGATGACTGGCAGGAGGAAATTCTCTACACGAACCGTATCATCAAGCGCGTGCTCGGCTATGATTGCCGCCTGTTCCGTCCGCCACATGGGCGCTACAACAGCGATATCCTCGATTTTGTATATGCGCACGGGATGACGACATGCCTGTGGACATTGACCACCGGCGATTACCTCGAACCGGCTACGGGGCCATTTATCAAGAAGGTCATCGCGGGTACCGGGCCGGGGGGGATTATCCTTATGCACGACGGCACCGATTGCGCGGTGAACACGCTTGGCGAAATCATCGACAAGCTGAAGGCGCAGGGATATGAATTCGTCACTATGAGCGAAATGATCGGAGGTAGGGTGGTTTTTTAGGGGGTTAATCCTGGGCAACGTTTTTCATTTACTTCATAAATACTGTTCTCCATTTTGGTTTGAGGTCGGCTTCCCAGGTTATAGAATGTCAGGTATACTTGGTGGTGTCATTTCTGAAAGGAGATGAGGATGCTTGGCTGCTAAGAAAGTACCAAGATTAACATGGTTAAGAATCAAAGGTTATCGAGCATTCAAAGACTTCAAGGATGTGACTTTTGGCCCTTTAGAAGTAATTGTTGGAGCGAATGGTTCCGGTAAAACAAGCCTTTTTGAGCTACTAAGGTTTATAAGAGATGGGATGAAGAATGATATCCCCCCTGGAATAATCGAAGATCCTCCTGGCAGGCAGATTTTCCATATTCCGGGAGAAGAGGAGTTTGAGTGGCGATTTATGGTCGACTTTTCACTGCCATACCAAGTCAAGTACACAGGCCAAATCCTGGGACCCCGCGAGCGTTTTCGCGTCAGCTTAGAAAAAGTTGAAAGGGATTACCCCGGCAAGGGGGTCAAGCCACCTGGTTTTATGAGCGTTAGAGGTGGTCGCGGCTCGATTAGTGAGAACGCGCAAAAGAAACCCTTAGATCAGAAGATCGCTCTCCTCAAACCAAACCGGTTGGCTCTAAGCACCGTAATGAATCCGGCTTTTAGCACCTTGTATAACCTCCGCGAGTACATTCGAGGTTGGGAGTTGTACGATTCGTTTAATATTGCCGTCGATAAGATTCGGAGGCCGACGCCGATAGAGCAAGATGCCGCATTGCATAAGGATTGTAGGAACCTCAGCTCTGTTCTTCACTTCTTGATGACCGAACACGGTCAAAGGTTTGATGAGTTGCAGCAGCATATAGGTTTGGTGATACCCGGTTTCAAGGGTTTGACTGTTAAAGCTCGTGGGGGTCCTGGTGAGGTGATTGCCTTCTGGCGTGAGAGCGCGATTGATAGTGATTTAAGCCTTGCCGACCTTTCCGAAGGGATTCTAAGGTTTCTTTGTTGGGCGGTGATATGCCTTCATCCTAAACCCCCCACTTTGGTTTGCATCGATGAACCGGAGCTTGGAGTTCATCCAAGGACTATGCCGGTCCTTGCGGGTTTGTTCCAGAAGGCTTGTGAACGAACACAATTTATTCTTGCCACGCACTCATCTTATTTCCTTACACAGTTTGACATCTCAGAGATAGCTGTAATGCGGAAGGAGAATGGGGAGGCGAAATTTATTAAACCGGGTGATTCCGCTGTAATAAAAGGAATATTGGAAGACTTCGGCCCGGAGGAAATAGAAGCTTTGCACCTTAGCGATGAGCTGGAGCGGCTGCCATGAAGGTTATAGTGTATGTGGAAGGGCCATCTGATAAGTTCGCGATGGAAGAATTATTAAAGCGTTTGATTGAAAACAAAAATCTACAAGGACTGACAATTGAATTCTTTCCAGCCCCTATCGGTCGCAATAAAGAATCTTTGATTAATATTGTACCCGAAAGAGCGGCCAACACTATCCTTAATAATCCGAACGCAATTGTCATAGCTATTCCTGATTTATATCCAAAGGATAAATGCTTTCAACATACAACTGCTTCTGAATTGATAGAAGGTTTAAATGTTAGATTTGAGGAAAGCCTTTCGAGAAAGGGCGTTGGTGATGATGAGCGTATTAAGCAACGCTTCAAGGTCTTTTGCTTCAAATATGAATTGGAAACGCTTGTTCTTGCTGCTGAGCAGTGGTTGAAATGGAGGTTGGGTATTGACGAAATTGCCCATACTTGGATAATCCCGGTAGAAGATCAAGACCACGTAAACCACCCCAAGCTTATTGTTGAAAGGATTTTCAGCGATAATGGGGAGAAATATATCGATAAGGATGATGCTCCTGCTATTTTAGGCAAAGCTGACTATCACGATATCGCCAAAAAATGCCCCCAATGTTTCAAGCCATTTGTGGATTTCTTAGAGAACCTGCCAAACATTTCATAAAATTATTCTACCAATCCCGCAACTTGGCATCGAACCGCTTGGATGCGGCGGTGATGATTGATGCGACGGTGAGGTCGACTTCGTCGTCGGTGAGGGTGCGGTCGGGGTGGTTGAAGCGCAGGGATACCGCGAATTGCTTTTTACCGGTACCGATTTTGTCCGAGCGGAAAACATCGAACAGCTTCATCTCGCGCAGATGCTCACCTGCGGTTTCGCGTATGCATCCCGCCAATTCGCCATATAGGATACTTTCCTTCACAACCAACGCGAGGTCGCGTATGACCGATGGGAAGCGTTCCAGTGATGTATATTTCATAGTGATGAGGCCCGATTCATACTGGGCTTTGGCCATATCATACCGCAGCAGGGCGTAATGGGCCGAATATGGAATATCCAAGTCATCAACAAGGGAATCGGCAACGCGCCCCATGATGCCCCAATCGCCATCTTTGCTATTGATGCCGACCTTGAATGGATACACATGCGTTTCCGGTAGCAGGTCGAACCCAGCAATTTCCCCGCCAATGGCCGTGATGAATTTTCCAACAACCCCCTTGATATGCAGATAACCTTTTTCTTCCGACTCGACTGCCGTTTTACCCCGACCGCGTTTGGATACTGAGAGGATGCCTATCTGCCGACGCTGGTCATATTTTTCAAAACCCTCTCCCTTGCCGGTGTGGAATACATTCGCAATCTCGAAAACATCCAGCGGCTCAACACCGCGACGCAAGTTGTGGCGTATCACGAGCAACAAGCTCGGGAGCAAGTGCGTGCGGAGCATTGTGTGGTCTTCAGTGAGGGGGTTGATGAAGGCGATAGGCTTGCGCGACGGGTCGATGGGGTCTTCCATATCGATCAACCCGGCTTTGCCCGTGGCATATGTCGCCACTTCCCAAAGGCCAAGGCCGGAGAGGATGTTCTTGAAATGCCGTGCAGCTGCGTAGTTCGGGTCGTAAGCAACCTGCTTCATATGCACCATCGGAAGCTCGGTGGGGAGGTTCTCATAGCGGAAATGCCGCGCGATTTCCTCGATCAAATCTTCCTCGATGGAAACATCGAGCCTGAAACTTGGAACGGTAGTCTTGCGTTTGCCTTTTTGTCTCTGAATACCGAAGCCAAGGCCGGAAAGGATGCCGTCGATACGCTCATCCTCAACTTTGCATCCGAGGACTTTCTCGATTCGCTTGTCGCGTAAGACAACAATCTTCGGTTTGTCTTTGAGGAAGGAGACTTCAATGATATTCGGCGCGACCTTTCCGCAGCCCAATTTTTCGACCCACCATGCTATGCGTTGCGCGCTACGGCGTATTCCTGCGGGGTCGATGCCGCGCTCGAAGCGCATCGATGCGTCGGTGCGTAGCCCGGTGCGGCGCGAAGTGCGGCGTATGCTTGCCGGGTCGAAATGGGCGTTTTCGAGGAACATACGTTTCGTGTCTGACGTTATCTCGCTGGAGTGACCGCCCATAACGCCGGCAAGCGCCACCGGCCCCGAGCCATCGGCGATGACCAAATCCCCCGGGGTAAGGTCGCGCACAACATCGTCGAGGGTCGTCACCTTCTCACCAGGCTTGGCAAGGCGGACTTCGATGAATCCGCCACGGATGAGGTCGTAGTCGAACGCATGCGACGGCTGCCCCAATTCATAGAGGACAAGGTTAGTTATGTCAACGATGACGTTAATCGGCCTTAGACCTACACTGATGAGCTTTCTTACGATGGGCAGCGGAGACGGATCCGGTTTCACTTCGGGGAAGAACAGTCCGAAATATGCGTGGCTGAGGGCAGGGCAGCTTATGCGCACCTCTATTGATTCATCCTTCTTTTTCACGGTGCCTAAGTCGTCGCGAAGTTTTATAGGTTTCACTTTGGTGCCGCATATGGCGCCAACTTCGCGCGCAATGCCAAGCAGGCTCCAGCAGTCGGAACGGTTTGCAGTAAGCTCTATTTCAATGCCGGAGTCGCTTCGTAGGTATGCCGCCAAATCATCGCCGGGTTTCATCTCATTCGGGTCGAGGAGCATGAGACTTGTAGCGTGAGTGCCAAGGCCGAGCTCGGCTTCGCTGCAGGCCATACCATTGGAGGGCTTGCCGTCGAATTCAGCCGGCTCGATGACCTTGCTGCTGACGCGTCCCCCAACGAGGGCTAAGGCGATGAGCTGCCCTTCCTTAAGGCCGGGCGCGGTGCAGTAGATGGGCAGGACTTCGCTGCCGACATCAACCTTAAGCTGCGCGCCGCCATCGGCTTGGCAGTACTCGACAATTTTCCCCGCGACGACTTTCTCGAAATTAAATTCCGGTTCCGGGGCGGGGTCGCTTTCAAGGCCGACGAGCGTAAGCTCCCGGATGAGATCGTCATAGGATAAGTCAAAATCCACAAATTCCCTCAGCCATTCATACGCGATACGCAATTGTGTTCTCCTTTCGGCATCCCGGTCTGAAGACCGGCGTTCCCAGTGCAGCTAATGACTTCACCACGCCCAAAGCAGCTGGGTGCCCTGCTCACCGGGGTTTTCGAACAACTTGCCCTGGATCCGGCTATGCAAATCCATCCGCCATATATCCTTCCCGTCAACGTAGAAGATGCAATCCTCCTTAGCTGCATACACAACATTCTCCGGAATACTTGCTGCTCCCTTCGGTCCGTAGGGAATCGCATCCCCGGTTGTACCCCCGATGGGGAATCGGCGATAAATTGCCGGGCGTTGCAGGTCGTTGTCAAATGATGTGACTAAAAGCTCGCGCCCATCAAATGTAGTGCCGAGGATCTTTGTTACCCCTGTAAAGGCAAAGTAATTAGCCTTCCATGTTTTTTCATCTATGAGGAAATACCCATCCTTGATGCCAACAAGAAGGACTGCCCCTCCGGGAGTTGCAGCCCGCCAGCATTGGAAAGTTTCCCCTGCTGGTATATACGCGCCTTCGAGGTTAGCGGAGCCGAGGATTTTTCCCGTGGATTCCGCGGAGAAACAAACCGCCCGGCCTCCTTGCAGCACAAGGACGGCGCGTACAGCGTTTCCGTCCCACATAACCGGCACAACACGGCCTTTCTTGAGTTCATCCGCTGAGATATCAGGCGGTACAATTCTTTTAACTTGCTCGCCTAAGAGGTCGAGGATGGCCAAGTAGCAAGTACCTTTTTCAGGGGAACCTGTTGTCCCCACGGCGGCCATTATGGCGTCATTTCTTAAAATGGGCGCACCAGCCAACATAAGGTGGTGGTTGTATTCGATATTTGTGCGCTTGAAAACATTCAGGCTTATGAAGGTCATCTTTGTCATAAAATGGATCGGGTCATCTTCGACTGCGAATAAATGGTTTCCGCCGATGAGCCCTTGGGGTACAGGGGCGCCCTCGAATACAGTATCAAGGGGTATGTCACTCAAGCCCCATGGGTCACTCAATTTATACTTGGAAATTTTGGAGGGGGTGCCGCCCATACGGTAGCACAGCCCGACGCGGCGCAGTTCCTTGGATACTTCCTGCGGCTGTGTCCTGACCTTCAGCTTATCCGCCGCGACCATGCTTTCAGGTTCAGCACAGCCGTGTAGTATGATAATGGAAAAGATAACAATAGAAAGGATTAATAAGTTACCCGTATTTGTGAGTTTTTGATATTCCCTGTAGGGGCATGGCTTGCCATGCCCTGATTGGGCTGGGCGCGCCCCGCCCCTATAAGCAGACTGGTTTTGCAACGGTCTCATTGAATAAACTCCTTAAAACTGTCGCAAAAATCTGAAATCGTTCTCCGTGAATAGTCGTATATCCTCTATCCCATATAAAAGCATCGCTACGCGCTCGACCCCAAGCCCGAATGCGAAACCGGTATATCGTTCCGGGTCTATTCCGCAATTTTTCAGCACGAACGGATGCACCATCCCCGCGCCCATTATCTCCATCCATCCGGTATTGCTGCACGCGCGGCAGCCTGTGCCACCGCAAAGGATGCAGTCCATCGCGACATCGGCACCCGGCTCGACGAATGGGAAATAATCCGGCCGCAGGCGCACATGGCGCTTCTCCCCGAATAGCTTGCGGATGAACATCAGGATTACCCCTTTCATATGGGCGAATGTGATGCCCTCATCGACATGCAGCATCTCAATCTGCGTGAACTGGCAGGAATGGCGCGCGGTAGGCTGGTCGCGACGGTAGCATACCCCCGGCGCGACTATCTGTATCGGCGGGCGCCGGCTTTGCATGGTGCGTATCTGGACGGGCGATGTGTGCGAGCGCAGCAGATGCATATGGTCGACATAAAGCGAATCGAAATTATCCCGTGCCGGATGGTCGGCCAAAATATTCAGCGCTTCGAAATTGTTCCACTCCGTTTCGAGCTCCGGCCCCTCGACAACCTCGAACCCCATCGCAACGAGGATATCGAGCATTAGGTCAAATGCCTTGGTGATGATGTGAAGATGCCCTGCGCGTATATCTTCGCCGGGCAGGGTGTAGTCAACGGCTACTTGCTGCTCCTCCGCAGCAGCTAATTGGGCCCTCTTCTTCTCAAGCGCTTCCTCAGCGGCATTCTTGAGGCGGTTTAATTCCTTGCCGTATTTCGGTTTGTCCTCAGGCGAGAGATCCTTGAGCTTCGGCATAAGTTGGCTTATAAGCCCTTTGCGGCCGATGAGATGCACGCGGGCTTCTTCAAGCTGCTCTAATGTGGTAACCCTTTCGATTTTCGCGACAGCAATTTGAATTTCGTTGATGTCATCGAGCATTTTGGTCTCCGTACGAAATATAAAAATGCGAAAACCCCTCAACCGAGGGGAACTCATAAGATGAGGCACGGCAATCCCCTCGGCCCGTTATGGGCTGATAAAGCCGAAGGGGAAAATATTCGCCGCTGCCGTACGCATAAGATTTTTACCAGCTTAAATTCTACCCCAGTGTTCCCCACCCGTCAATGTCCAGCAGGTATCGGTCGCACGAGTAGGGGCGAAGCATTTGTCTTCAAATGCTTCGCCCTCTCTCGGTTCCATATTTACAGCAGTTGATGCTATCATTTATATCCTGAATCCATTGGAGGTTCTTGAAATGCGCAAATTCAGCAGATTCAAATATCTTGGGGTCATTATCTGCATGATGACTTGTCTTGCGCTTCTGGCATGTTCTCCCGGCCAGCCCAAGGAGCCTGTTGGGCGTAAGGCAGAAGTAGCTGAACCGGAACGTGCAATAGAGCAACCGCTAAAAGCCGGGCGAATTACGGAAGAGGAATATGCCCAGGCAACAAAGGAAAAGGGGAATATTGGGTTGGTCGATAATCCCAAGCTGAACTTCGATTTGGATACCCCATGCGCTTATGAATATGACAGCAGCGGCGCACCGGCAGGCATGGCGAGGTTTGTGTTTGTAGGCAACGGCGATGGTTTCTCCGTGGAGGGCAGCATCGACCTCTTTGCAGGTCAGGATGAAGAAAAGGGGTTTACCGTCAAATTTTCATGCGGGTTTGATTCGAAGCTGAAGCCGAAAATATGTAATTTGGAAATGCCGGATATATTCACTGGTACAACGGTCAAGAAACGGGTCGATTTCACCGCCGGCAAATTCGGTGTGGAATACTTTAACTCACCAAACACAAAAAGTACCGCCTTCAGGCAGATAGAACATCCTGCAGGTGATGTCTGGCCGTTTATCCCCCATGCCAACCTTGATGTGGCCATCATCGGGGCCTGCACCGGTCCCCCGGCGAATGACGCGGAGATATGGGTCCTCAACCTGGTTCAGGACGACATCGAACGTTTCTCTTTGAGATATGTCGGCGAAAAAGATATCAAGTTGGAAAACGAGGACAAGACCGTAAAGGCCAGAGAATATGAGGGATTTTTCAATGAGAATTTATATGGCGAGTATTATTTCGACGCGGATGGGCGGCTCGTTATGGTGGATGAAGCAGGCGGTATGCGCTCCGAATTGGTGGTAGTGCCAAACACTGAAAAAACCAACTAAAGTATGGTAACCCACGAAATGGGATTCGCGGGTTACATTTATTAAATGGGATTCGTGGATTACATTTATTTCATGGGATTCGTCTGGAGGTAGTTTATGCCGGTAAAATCGAGATTCATCGCAACGGCAACATTCTGTATCTTGGCTATTTCCCTCTTTGCGATTTGCTGTGCCGGTCAAAAAGGCGCGGCGCCATCGGCTGAAGGGAAACCGGCTGAAGTCGGCAAGTCGGGGCTTGCGAATAAGCCTGATTACATCGATTCATCTTTGAACTTACCGAATATCGGCGTGCTTGACTCGCCGAAGTTGCCCTTTGAAATCGGCACCACTTATTTATGTGAGGTTACCAACGGCGGGGTTCTCGTCCGCAAAGAGGAGCTGACCTTCTCAAAAGTCGGTGAAGAAGGCTTCAGAGCCGTGTCGGTGCAGAGTATTCTCAAGCCCGGCAGCGATGAAGTAGTTGCCCAATTCACATACGCTTATGCGCTCGATAGGCGTCTTAGGCCTAAAATGTACATTAAACGCCAAGGCAAGCCGGGGGGGCAGGCAATGATGATTAAAACCATCGATTTCTCCGGGGGGATGATTGGCGTTGAGACCAAATATGAACCTGCAAGCGAAGGCCCGGTGCAAAATGAAATTAGGCGCCCCGAGGGCGAAATATGGTCGTATGAGTTTGAGAACATTTTATGTACGGCGGTATTGGCTGCGTGCATCGACACTTCGGCGACGGAGGCCGGCCTATGGGTTCTCGATGTTGACCGGGAAGATGTCGGACGCTTTGCGGTTGAATTTAAGGGGGGTGAAACGGTTACAGCGGATGATGGCGTCACTTCAGTAATGGCTAATAAATACGATGCGAGTCTGGATGGGCTCTTAATCGGGACGCTTGTAATAGGCCCTGACGGGCGTCTTATGGTCTTGGATCAACCGGGCGGCTTGCATGGAACGATTAAAGTCTTGCCAAAAGGCGCCGCGGAAACTGAAAAGTAAGCCCCAATGGCTAATGATGTTTGCTCTTGATATCGAAATCGACGAACTTGCCGTTTTTGTAGAACAGCTTCCCGTCGGCATACGCTTCGCCGCCGTCGCGCATATCCTTGAGGATATCCCAGTGAATGGCTGATTTATTCTCGCTCCCCGATTCCTCGAATCCGCGGCCAAGGGCGAGATGCACCGTCCCGCCGATTTTTTCATCATAGAGCATTGATTTGGTGAAACGCTTGATGCCGTAGTTAGTGCCAAACGCTATTTCACCGATACGCTGGGCCCCGGGGTCCATCTTCAATATGCTGCCGAGCAATTCTTTCCCCTTGACGGCGTCGAAATCCACGACCTTCCCCTTGCTGAATTTCAGCCGTATATCCTCAACCTCTTTGCCCATATATATGCCGGGGAATGTGAAGCGTATCGTCCCCGCCGCGCTATCCTCGATTGGGCCGGAAAAGACTTCGCCATCGGGGAGATTGGCGGTCGATGCGTCACAGTTCACCCACTTGCGCCCCTTGACCGATAACTTGAAGTCGGTATCAAGCCCGACGAAGTGAAGCGTCTTCACTTTATTGAGGAACTGGCATATTTTAGCCTGTTTCCTGGAAAGGGCTTTCCATGCCGTGATGGGGTCTTTGTCGTTGAGAAAACATGCTTCGCATAGGAATTCGATATATTCATCCAAACTCATTCCGGCTTCCTGTGCGAATGCATCAGTCGGGTAATTGACCCCTATCCAATTAAGCTTGCCCTCTGCGTATCGCTTCATGAATATCTCATTGATCTCCTGGTTGGCCTTTTGCATCTCAGCCAAACGCTTCGGCTCGGCATTCGACAAATTCTTGCGGTTGTACGGCGCGTTAATGCCAATGACGCCATTAACATGCGTGACCTCAAATTTAGTGAGAGGGGAGATGAATTTGAGCTGCCAGTCCGATGCCTCTTTGATAAATATCTCAGCGAAAGTCGGAGTGGACATCCGCAGATGCGGGAAACATCCTTTCTCAAGCAGGCGGCGGTAACATTCGAGCGCCAAGGGCTCACCAAGCGGGCTGCATTGTATGACCACCAAGTCCTTCTTCTTGGGGTGCAGGGAATAATCGACAATAAGCTTTGCGTATTTGACAATACGCGGGTCAATGAGAGGCATGATCAAGTCCTCCTGGAATGGACATAATTATAATTATTGATGAAACAAGAGAGATGGGATAATGTCAAGTAAAATCGCGGTATACAGGGGAAAAGACTAACCCACCGACATCTGTTTGCCCAAAGTCATCAAAAGGCGCAAGCGGCTTTCCACCTCGACCGCTTTAAACGGGAAGCTTATCACATCATGTGCCCCCGCCCTGATGAAGTATGCCGCATTTTCAATGGCTTCGTCGGTCATGACGATAAGTATGGGCAGGTTCGGCTGGCCGTCGGAGCTCAGAATCTGCTCGATGAATTCTTTCCCTTCTCCGAAGGATAGTGTGCCGTCTATGAGTACCAAGGAGAAATGTTTATGTTTCAAAAACCTTAATGCTTGGTCGCTGCTCTTGGCCAAATAGGTCTTGATGGGGCTTACCTTAAGGCATGTCTCGGCAATACGTGTCAGGTGCGCCTTGATGTAGGTGTTTTTCTTTTCGAGGATGAGGATATTTTCCTCCGTGGAAGTATCTATCTTGCCGAACGATTTGAAATACTGTTCCGCCTCGCTCAGCGTGGAGAAGAATTTAAGGTATTTATCGAGCCGTCCTAATTTGAAAACCCTCTCGACGTGCGGCTGCATCGCGGAGAATATTATCTCCCCGCCTCCGTTGGTGACGGTCTTGGCGGCCAGCAGAAAACCGTTGACCCCTGATGAGTTGATGTGCTTAACCTCGCTCATGTTGCAGATGATGCGGCGTTCGTTCCCACGGAAGGTCTTCTCGATCTTCTCCTGGATAGATGCCATAGCGTTTACATCGGCGTCACCGATGAAGTCTATTATCGAGTATTTGAGCCTGTCATCCCTGACCCTGATCTCCATCGCGTCTCTCCCTTCCACGGCCCTTAACCATATGACTCCCCAGGTAATGGTTTTGGTTCGCGATTCTTACCCCTCAGGGGGTACAGGATACGGTTTGGACAAATAGGGCTTATCCTCAGGTACTACGGGGCAAAACTTCAAACCCCACCCATTGTTATCCTACTATCGCGCCTTCCCTGACAGCTAACTTACGCAATTTAAGGAAGTCGTCCATTAATGTCTCGCGCAGCTTCGGTGCTCGCAATGCGGCCGCCGGGTGATAGAGGGGGAAGAATAATACCCCTGATTTTTTTACCGGCGTCCCATGAACCTGACCTATGGTGTGGCGGTCAGTGACGAGCGTTTTCAAGCCGAAGTTGCCTAACGGGGCGATAATCGTCGGCTTGATAAGTGCAATCTGGGCCAAAAGGTACTCGCGACAATTATCAAGCTCTTCCTGCAACGGGTCCCTGTTCTCCGGAGGACGGCACTTCAGGCAGTTTGCGATATAAACGTATTCGCGCTTAAGGCCGGCATGCTCGAGCAGGCTATCGAGCAATTTCCCTGCCTGACCGACGAAGGGCAATCCCTGCGCATCCTCCTCGCGCCCGGGAGCTTCGCCCACGAACATTATCGCCGCTTCAGGATTACCCGCCCCCGGCACCACGTTTGTCCTGTTTTTGACAAGTTCCGGGCACCGTTTGCATGCAGATATCTCCGCGGCCAAGTCGCCGAGATTCAAGGACAGACCTCCTCACATAGCATATCGGCCCAGTGCCGTCAAGGTTAAATTTTCTTTAATATACACCATACCACGGAATATTAGAAGAAGAAAAAACCGGGATATGCCCAACTTTGCCCAATAATAGTCCGGACGGGCTTTCTTATATAACCCCCAAGTGCCTTTCTCACCACCCCGCCTCAGGGTTGCTTCATATGTTTAGCCAACGTCATCATGAAACGCAGGCGGCTTTCCACCTCTACGGGATTGAAGGGGAATTGGATAATATCATGCGCCCCGGAGCGTATAAAATACTGTGCGTTATCCATCGTATCCTGGGTGGTTACAACAAGTACAGGCAAACCGGGTTGCCAATCAGGCCCAAGCACCATTTCGATGAATTCCTTTCCCTCACCCATAGATAATGTAGAATCCAGAAGAATGAGCGAAAAACGTTTCCCCTTGAGCAGGCGTAACGCCTCCTCAGTGCTCTTGGCCGAGAAGGTTTCGATGGGGCTGACCTGGATATTTTTAGTTAAGATTTGCTTTAGATGTTCTTTTATGAACGGATTTTTCTTTTCGATGATAAGGACATTATCCTGCTCGGATAAATCCACCTTGCCGCGGGTACGGAAATATTCCTCGGCTTCATTAAGGCGCGGGAAAAATTTAAGGTATTTATCCAAACGCCCAAGTTTGAATATGCGCTCCACGTTTGGGAGCATAGCGCTGAAAACCACCTCTCCCCCGGTTCCGATAACCGACTTTGCCGACAAAAGGAATGCGTTGACCCCGGCGGAGTTGATATGCTTGACCTCACTCATGTTGCAGATTATCTTATGTTTCTTCTGCGCCGCCTTGCGTATGGCATCCTGGATATCCTTCATCGAATGTGTGTCGGCGTCCCCGACAAAATCGAGGATTGCATAGTCAAACCTCACTTCCCGGTTGCGTATTTTCATTTTATCCTCCTCGGGCAGGTGAATTAACGATTCTGAGATAATATTGTCCCAAAAACTATTTCGGCTCTCCTAAATCTATTTGAGGGGATTTTTGTATATTTTGATAGTAGGTGGGGGGGAACTCAGGCTGGATGCTGTAGGCTGGATATGAGAGAGGGAGTATGCAGCAGCGGTAGCAGCTATCTTTCCGTCTGCGGAAAGTAGCTGCTACCGGGTTGGTGGAGCTTCTCAACTTTTGACATCTTAACGGGGCTTTTTCCGGGTTTAGGGTTGCTAAAATCAGCCAACCGATGTAAATTTTTCCCCCCGTCCCTATTTGTAGATAGGGAGAGGCCAAACCGTGAGATATCCGAGGGTATACTTAGCCTTAGATAACTGTTTCACCTCGAAGCGCTGGACTGACCCCGAGGAGTGGATGCGCATCATCCGTAAATGGGGGATACATTATATCGAGGCAAGTGCCGATGTCGAAGCCGACCCGCTTTATTGTGGGGCGGATTATATCCGTCATTGGACACATGAAGTCGGCACCACCGCGCGGAGATACGGCATCACCATCTCAAGCCTCTATACGGGCCATGGAACCTACTACACGTTGGGGCTTGCCCACAATAATGAGGCTGTACGCAGGCGCATCCAGGAGGAATGGCTTAAGCCGATGATAAACTCGGCCGCCGACTTGGGGGCGAATTTCGGCTTTTTCTGCCACGCCATACCGCAGACGATTCTGCATGACCCGTTGAAGTATCGCAAAACCTGCAAGGACCTGATGGAGTGTTTGGCTTACCTCGCAGTGTACGCCAAGGAACAGAAGCTGAGGAAGTTGGCTATCGAGCAGATGTACACCCCCAACCAGCCCCCGTGGACGATAAACGGCGCGTGGGAGATGATCCGTAAAGTCTTTACGGCGTTGAACGCACCGCTCTATATAACGATCGATACCGGGCATGCAAATGCGCAACGCCGTTACCTTGAGCCGAAGGTCAGGCATATCGCCGCGGTTCTACGCTCATACCGCGAGGAGAAGAAGCTCGGCACGGTATGGCTTGGTCCCAAGGCGGCATATGACATCATCGAGGAAGCCGCTGAGACACGTGAAGCCATCCCCGACCTTGTCCGCGAGCTCAGGCCGAAAATACGCGAACAGGTCGCAAGGCATCCGTGGCTTTTTGCCAAAGAAGAGGATGGCGACATCTATCGTTGGCTCGAAGAGCTCGGCCCGTTCAGCCCGATAATCCATCTGCAGCAAAACGACGGGCGAAGTTCCCAACATCTTCCATTCACACCTGAGAACAACATGGTGGGTATCATCGAGCCGAGAAGACTTCTAAACTCGCTGGCGAAAAAATATTTACGTCCCCCCGAAAGGGATTTACCCCCGATATGCGAAGATGTTTTTCTTACACTTGAAATATTTCCCACAACTGCTCAAAGGCCGAGGGAAATCCTCGATATGATGCAACGGTCGGTGGAGTATTGGAGGAAATTCATCCCCGAGGATGGTGTACCGCTGGATCAGCTTGTCGAGCCCAAGGAAGAACCCATCGAAGAAATCCGGCATCCGGGTTGGATGCTGCCATGAATCAGTATGTGAATTCATGATGGTGGTAACCCGCGAAATGGATTCGTGGGTTACTTTCGTTTATGGGGTATAATTCCCAGGTTATACCTGACTGTATGTCGGTTTGGTTTATTGAACAACGGCATAGAAATAGCGCTAAGCGTCATCATTGTAAACTTCCGCACCCCGGACATGGCTCGGCAGGCGGCAGTCAGCGCCCTTGCGGACAATCCCGGGGACGGGATGGAAATCATAATCGTTGATAACAATTCAGCGGGTGGCGATTCCACCGACAATTCGGTTGCCTTCCTCAAGGATGCATTCAAGGACGAAGCGCGCGTGAGAATCATCACCTCTGATAAGAACCTCGGCTTTGCGGGTGGAAATAACCTCGGGTTGAAATTGGCGCAGGGACGGGTTGTTCTTTTCCTTAACCCCGATACCATCGTCAAGCAAGGCGCATTGAAAAAGTTGATGGAAACATTGCTTTCAGCGGATGATATAGGCGCTGTGGGGGGATTGCTTACCAATGACGCGGGCGAACCCGTGACATCCTATGGTTATTTCCCCACGCCGGGAAGCATGATCCTCACCGCCTTCCTCCCCGGACGCTTCTACGGCAAATTGCGCAAAGCCCTGGGCGTGGTGCCGTCGGTGGGCGAGATGGAGCCATATGATGTGGATTATATATGCGGCGCTGATTTGATGGTGCGCCGCGATGTGCTTGATAAACTCAACGGAATGGATGCCGGATTTTTCATGTACTTCGAGGAGACCGACCTGTGCAGGCGTATTCGCGACAGCGGATATCGCATCCTCTATGAGCCGCGCGCGACTATCGCCCACCTCGAAGGCGGCTCGTTCGGCGGTAAGTTGGTACGGCGCAGAATGATGTTCATGCAGTCGAGCGTACGCTTCTTCCGCAAAAACGGCTATTCCCCATTTTTCATAGGGTTGTATCACACAACAACATTTGTCTCATCGTTCATCAAACTCGGTTACTTCTGGCTGAAGTATGCCCTTTTCCCCGGCAAGCGCGAGGATACGGCGAGACATATCGCCTGGAACGGCTTCATCTTTCCATACTATCTCGGCATCGGGCGTAAGAGGTGGGAAGTCTGAAGAACCTTGATGAATATACATTAGTTGCCGTGGACGGGACGCGATGGTTCGGGCTTAAGCAGCGCCATCAGCATCTTATGGAAGGCCTGGCGAAGCATTTCAAGCGCACGCTTTATGTTGAGCATTCGGCGACATTCTTAAAGGTGCTGTCCTCGCGCAATTTTCCAATATCGGATTTGTGGGAATATTTGCTGCAGCCTAAGAAAATCGGCGAGAAGCTATGGCTGGTCAAATCACCGCCGGGGTTGCCGCGACGATTGGGCCTCGAGAGGGTCAACAGACATAATCATCGGATAATGGCGCGCGGCATAAGGCGGCTGTTGGCGCCGGGCGAAAAGGTCGTGCTATGGGTGGCCGGCCCGACAGGGGCTGATACAATAGGGTTGCTCGATGTAAGCCTTATTGTGTATGACTGCTATGATGCCTTCGGCACCTTCGCCTGGGAAGCGCCCCACGTGGGTTACATCAATCGCCTGGAAGGACGCCTTCTCGCCGAAAGCGATATAATTCTGACCACGAGTATTGGATTGAAGGAAAAGGCCGGCCAGGACGACCCCCGCGTACATCTTATAAGAAACGCATGCGATTTCGAGCATTTCGCCGAGTATCGCGACCCGCCGCCGGACTTCAGGCCCGTCATCAACCTCAAAGCGCTTGGGAAGCCCTTAATAGGCTACATGGGGGACATCGCGGAATGGCTTGACCAGGACCTTGTGAAGTGGCTTGCCAAATCGCGCCCGAATTGGAATTTCGTATTTTTCGGCTCAAAGAAGGTCGATGTCTCCGCCCTTGCGTCACTGCCAAATGTACACTTCCCCGGCCGCGTTCCGTATGATGACCTCCCTTACTACATCCACCATTTCGGTTGTCTCTGGATACCATTCGTGCTGAATGACCTTACGAGGGAAGTCAATCCCGTCAAGATGTATGAATATCTCGCCACCGGTATCCCCGTGGTAAGCGCCGCGATGCCCGAAGTCGTGCGCCACGAGGAAGTCATCAGCATAGGCCGCAGCAAAGAGGATTTCCTGCAGAAAATGGAGCAGGTGCTTCATGAGGACGCCCCCGCTATAAGGTTGAAGCGGCAGGATGTCGCGCGGGCCAACTCCTGGACTGACAGGATTGAAAAAGTCGTGGGAATTATCTCTGACGCACTTGAGATAAAAGACATTAGAGGGATCGATTAAAGTTAATGGATAAATCCGACGACGATTTAAAGGCTAAGATTATCAGGCGGCTCAAGCGTCGTGCATCGGACCTTGATGAGCAGCAGGCGGCTAAGGTGCGTATCGAGCATGAGAAGATTGCCCTTGCCGGGGCCGAAAAGGAGGGCCGCAGCGAGGATGTCTATCACCACCTTATGAATATAGGCACGTGTTACAGCGTCCTGAAAGAGCTCCATGAAACCGCGGAATATTTCAAACGGGCGGTGAATGAATTCCCCGACCGGCGTTATCCCTTGTATGTGCTTATAATGGCGCTTACATACCTCGGCGAAAAAGAGGAAGCGGAGAAATTTTCACAACTCTATGACAAGAGATTTCCCCCGAAATATCCGCTGTAATGAATTCCGTGGTATTTTGAGAACGCCCGCGCGGGGTGACATAGGGCGGGTAAGTAACGATGAATTCATGGAGGCATAATAAATAGAGGAGATGTTTCCGATGCGTGTTCCACGATTGGCTTGTTTTATCACCGTCCTGCTAATCACCCTCGTTATCTGTCCCGCCCATGCCGCGGTATCAGCCCCGCGTAATGAGGCGGCTATCGCAACGCTTGATGGCATGAGCCCCCCGGCTGAAGGGTTCAGCTTTGTGGTATGGGGCGATTGCCGTGACGACAAGGGCAAGTTCGATGATGTCATTGCCAAGATAAACGAACTCAACCCCCTGTTCACGGTTGGCTTGGGCGATTATATCTCCAATGGAACACGGAAGGAATATGACGCGTTCATTCAGCGAATCGCCGCCCTGAATCAGCCGCTCATATCGGTTATCGGCAACCATGATGCTCACGATGGCGGCAAGAAAATATGGCTGAGGGAATTCGGCGATACCAATTTCTACTTCGACTTCGGGGGGGTACGGTTCATATGCCTCGACAACGCTGATTTGAAGCTTGATGCCGATGAGCTTTCCTTCCTTGAGGATAAGCTGCAAGTGGATATGCCAAGGATTGTGTTCGCGCATACACCGCCGGATTATGGCAGGTGGGGTGCCCATTGCTTCAGAAAGGGCAGCGATGCTTTCCTCGACTTGCTGCATAAATACAGGGTTGAATATGCCTTCTTCGCACATATTCATCTCTATGACAAGCTCAGGATAGGCCCTACAACCTGCATCATCAGCGGTGGAGCCGGCGCGCCGCTTTACGGCAGTTACGGCTTCGGCGGCCCGAATATTCATGTGGTCAATGTTACGGTTAAAGACGGCAGGATAACGGCCGACTACGTGCCGGTGTATGGGATGTAGCCCGGCATTCCGATGCCGGGAAAATAATCCACATTCTAATATTCCCAACAGGTTTTGGGACAGTGGTGTCCCGAAACATCGAGACCACAGGTGGGGAAATATCTCATCCTGCAAACCGTAGTGACGCTCGAATCGGAGGACCCAGACTATTTCATCACCCCCGCACCCGGATGGAAACACGGCAGCCGCTTCACCCACGCCGCCGTCAAGAAATGGCTCACTGAAACCGGCTTCACCATCCTCGATGAAGCCCGCAACGAGCTTGAGGGCAATTCGCGGTTGTGCAATCGGGGGTCGAGTTATTTTTTATGCGTGGTGGAATGATTTATTCCCGGGCAATTCATTTATCGGGCGAAAGGTTTATATATGAACATTCCCGGCATCAGGTGCCGGGCTACATATATTACATCAGTGACTGTCCCTGATTTCCTGGTTTACTCAAGCAGACAGATTAGTGTCAATCCCCTGGTGACGGGGGATTTTAAGCCGACGTCCTCTAAATGAACAATGGACGAGCTATATTTATCATGGATTTCAGATTTGGTGAAAAGACTGACATGCGACCCCCGGAGGTGCGATGTCAGGCGGTAGGTTTTCCCCCAAATGCCCTGAGTGGGAAACGTCACCAGCACCCACTTATTGGAGAAAGAGATCAACTTATTTAAAAATTCCCATGGATCCTGCGGGTATTCTAAAACACCTACTGCGATAACCCAGTCGTAGGTTGTACTGTCATTGTAATGAAGAAAGTCGCTGGTAATGACTTTTATATTGAATAAATTTTGCCCCTTGGCCTTGTTCCGTAGGTGTTCCACCATGGCCGGGCTCAAATCCACCGCCGTAACCATGTTAGCGGCAGCCGCAAATTTGAGAGTGTAATATCCGGTGCCGGCGCCGATTTCCAAGATGGAGTCGGTTGATTGTACACGCTCATGAAAGAGGCGACTGATTACGGCATCCTCGGCGGCGCGGATATTGCGGATCACGGGTAAATTGATGCGGCGATCATAATTTCTCGAAGTGGTTTCGGATAGTTGGCGTTTCATTGCTTTAAACAGTAGTGTAAAGCCGCTATAATCCCGTTTGTGAACAGGATTAAGGAAAGAGAAATAAGGGAGATTTCCATCACCAGGGTATTTTTGAGCTGGAAAACGTTGGCGGCAGTCATCATTGCAGCGATCATTATATATGCCTTTTTTCATGGATTCAAGAAAGAGGATATCATCCGGCTTGGCAGCTACATGCGTCAGATTAACCCGGCTGTTTTTGCCCTGGCATTTGTATCTTACTACCTGGGATATGTATTTTTGGGCTGGCGCTATAAAATACTTTTGAAAAACTGCGGCGTAGATATATCAATCTGGCGAGGAACTATAACATGCCTTATGGGTGCAGCCACTAATGCGGCTCTGCCCACGAAAGTGGGCGACCTCTATCGCGCATACCTTTTACGCAAATATGAGCAGGTGCCGGTAGGGCAGGGGCTTGGCGCCAACATGGGTGAACGCTTCCTTGATCTTGCGTTCGCATTTAGTTCGCTTTTTATAATCAGCCAGTTCCTTTTCACCTGGGCCACCCAGGGATCAAATATTGTTATTCACCTGATTATAGCATCCAGCTCGAGTCTACTCGGTTTAATCACCCTTGTCCTGATTCTGCTGCTGATCCCCGCTACTCGCCGGTTGGTGCTCGCGATCTTCCCGGGCAGGACGCGCCTGTTTATGACGGGGTTTATTAATGGCGTTACCGGCAGTCTGCACCACAACTGGCCCTGGCTCATACTATCGACAGCAATGGTGTGGGCGGCGGAGAGTTTGCGTCTTTACTTTGTGACGATTGCCTTAGGCGTTGTTATGACAATTCCCCAGATTGTGTTCATCGTCATGGCCACAACCCTCTTGGCGGCAATTCCCATATCGTTCTCCGGCTTAGGGTTGGTGGAAGGCGGGGCAACCAGTCTGCTCAAGCTGTTTCGCATAGATACCGCCTTGGGATTGGCAACTATTATTTGTGATCGGCTTATCTCATTTGCGAGCGTAGTTGTGCTGGGATTCATAGCCTTCTTGTTCATCAAAGACGCATCATAAACAGATCCTATGTCGGCAGATTCTATCAGACGACCTTTTCATCGGCAGTCTTTCCGTGTCCGAATAAACAGGTTTTCCATCCCTGCCGACTATACCTGACGGCAGGTAAATCAGCAGGCAGGCTCTGTCCAAGGGAGCCAACTAAACTTGAGGGCAATGATATGATGTGCGACAGGCGGGCGAGTCACTTCTTGAGCGCCGTGGATTGAGTCGTACCTCCTATTTCAAAACAAGGGCTTTAGAAACAAATGAGTTTAATCACTTTCCTTGGATTTCCCTAATAGCCTCAGGAACGATACTGACAACCCTTCCAGAAGGGTCGTTTTCGATTATCTCTTGGAGCTTCGGAAGAGCTTCATATGCATCGGGGCCTATTTTCCCAATGGCCCAAACTGCTGCTGCGCGGATTGAAGCATCATTATCATCTAAAATAGTGATTAATGCCCCAATAACCCCGGGTTGGTTCCCAAGTTTGCCAAGAGCATGTACCAAATCCCTACGCATATATGAAAACTTGTCTTTCCAGGATAGCTCAATCAGCCTTGATATAGCAACCTTGTCATCTGGTGTAATCTTAGCAATAGCATATATAAATGGGACCCATCCATCTTCACCATCTAACCCTGCTAACTCCTTCAGCTTTGGGAGCGCAGAAATGGCATCGGGGCCGATGTCGCCAAGTGCGTAAGCTGCCGGTTCAGGCATATACCACCAGTCACTCTCAGATAATGCAGCGGTTAGCGCAGGAACTGCCTCTTTAGCAGCGGGGCCAATTTTCCCAAGCGCCTCCGCAGCTTCTCTTCGGAGACCTGGTATCTCACCTATTAATACTTTGATAAGGGTTTCCACAACACCCGGCTCAGGCCCGATATTAGCAAGGGCTTCCAGAATTTTTTCTCGAACTCTAACATTTTCATTGCCATCTTTTAAGATTTCGATCAACAATGGAGCGGCTTCCTTTGCACCGGCGCCGAATAAACCCAATGCCTCAATTACCATCCCGCGTGTATACCGTTCATCCTCTGTTTTTAGCATCTCTATTATGTTTGGAATCGCTTTGGTTGCTTCACCCCCGATGGCAGCAAGCGCAAGAGCTGCTTGACCTCGCACCCAGGGGGCATCATCTTTAAGCCTTTCGATAAGGATTGGTATTGCCCCCTTAGCGGCAGGCCCGATCTTTTCGAGTGCACGGGCCGCATGTTGACGGACTTCAGGATCTGTATCGCTAAGGGCATTTATCAATACAGGTACGGCATCAGCTGCATCAGCTCCCTTATCCCCGATTGCTAAACAAGCCCGTAACCTGACCTCGGGAGAAACATCCTTGGTGGCGATAAACACTTTTTGAATGTATTCCTGGGTGAAATATTCATTAGCGGAAAGCGCGCTTAATGCTGCAGCCCGAACCTGGGCATCCGGATCATTAGTAGCCTCCAATAAAGCGGGGCCTGCGTCACGGCAGAACGGTCCTATCAGTGATATGGCATTCGCTGCATCTTTACGGGCATCCGGGTCCTTATCTTTAAGCCTTTCAATCAGGATTGGAACTGCATCCTTGGCGGCACGCCCTATTTTCGCAAGTACTGTTGCTGCATTCCCTCTGATACGGGGGTCTTCATTTTTCAGCAATTCACTCAATGCAGGGACTGCTGCTTTGGCGGCGGGCCCAATATAACCGAGTGAACTGATTGCTGAATTGAGGATTTTAATATCGTTATCTTTAAGTGTTTCAATCAAAGCAGGAACGGCTTCTGCCGCGTCTGGGCCAATGAAACCGATTAATGAACACGCGGCCAAACGGACATCGTGATCTTTATCTCTGAGGGCAACAATCAGTTTAGGTAATATCTCTTCAGGGGGCGCACTAATATGCATAAGCGCATTTATCACTTCCAACCTTATTTGTGGGTCCGGATCCTCAATGACTCTTAACAAGGCTGGGGTGGCATCCTGAGCATATTTTCCAAAATCACCCAATGCAAGTACCGCTTCTTTACGGGCAATAGGATCTTCACTTCTGAGTTGCTTAACGAAATGAGCCTTTCTAACTGCTCCCCTGTCAGTACAACCCCATATGGTTGCTGTAGTACAAAGGAGAAAAATAAGTATCGTAGAAGTCGTCTTAATTGCCATGCTTCTTCACCTTATTGCCGACCCAGAGTGTTTCCCTGAGCCTGTAAATAATAAATGCGGGAGACATCCATTTAATTTGATCTCCCTTAATAAATGTTGGGCTGAGATAATATTCCTAATCAATTATACCATTAATATTAATTAGGACTGGTATTTCAAATAAGTTGAACCGGGGTTTGTATGCAATAACGAGGTTAAGGTCGCAACGCCTTTTCCAACCACTCCCTGCACCTTATAAGATCCCTCACTATCCCCTCCTCATTCCGTCCCTCATTGCGCCCCGATGTGGTGAAGTCGAGTTCGAGGGTCACCTGGCCGGAATAGTTGGAGGAGCGCAGCTCATCCAGAAAACTATCCAGGTCGATATCCCCCTCCCCCGGCACAATATGTTCGGTCCCATTGGAGAAGTCGCTTATGTGCACATTGCGTACGTGTTCCGCGAAATGCCGGAAACCGGCGGCGGCATCGAGGTCGAAGCTGCCCCAGTGCGTCGTATCGAACGCCATCCCGAAGCCGAACTCGCGCAGCATCGCGACGAACCCATCGGGGTATGTGAACAAATTGCGTATCGGCCTCCCCTCGCCCAACTTGGGCATATTCTCGATAAGCAGCCGGTGCGCGCCATCCATCTGACGCGCCGAGGACAGGATGCGGCGGTAACGGCTCATTATCGCCGCGCGCAACTCGGCGTCGGCGTCAGCCTGGACAACCATCGGGTGGCTTATGACCCAGTCCGCCCCAAGGGCGTCGGCCCATTTCAACCCTATGCCAATCGACTCCTCCAAGTTGGGCCATTGCAGGTTGTATGAAAACGGGATCGGCAAATGCAGGCTTACAACCCTGAGCCCCGTGGGCTCAACGGCGTCGTATAAATCCTCAAATGACCTCGTGGCGACATTGCGGCTGAGGAATAGCTCGATGTTCTCATACCCGGCTTCCTTTATCAGACGGAGATTCGTCTCAACCGAACGGCGGTAGAGGAAGGCTGAGGACATCACAATAGGCTTGGTTTTTGGTAAATTTATTTTCATTTGTAATAAATTAGATGAGACTTAATCTCTTTGGCAGCTACCCGACCATTTAATATATTTAAAATAATACTAATATTTACGGCTAATCTAATTTTATTAGATGGGTCTATAACAATAAATTTATTATAAAACTTAAATTTAGTATTTTATAGAATATATATCTAACAAGCCATAATTCCCCCGTCCTCGACTTTCCAGCGAGCCAAGCGAGCGCTAATATCTAAAATATGAGATTCCATCTCAGTAGAAGTTATGAACACCTGGCTACCCTTTGGCAGGGACAGGAGCACTTTTCTACGGACCTCCGAATCCAGTTCGCTTAGGATGTCATCCAAAATAACTATAGGGTCGACGCCATATTTTTCGCGGAGGATATCTATCTTGGCCAAGTTAAGGCTGAATAACGCCGTACGCACTTGCCCGCGTGAAGCAAGCGTGCGTACGGCCTTGGCCTCGAGTGAAAGGCTGAAATCATCGCGATGCGGGCCAACGAGAGTGGTACCGGCGGCGAAATCCCTGTCGCGAGCCGCCAAAATAGTGCGATAACCCTCGGCGATATCATCTTTCCCCTTACCGGCAGCCTTATTGAACGATGGCTCATAGGTGAGCAGCGGTTCACCGGCGCACTCGAAATCATCCCGGTATATTCCCTTCAACTTTTTATCCAAGATTGCCAGCATCTCCCGCCGGCGGACAATTATATCCGCAGCGAGCGGGGCGAGTACCCCCTCGATGCTCTGGAAAAGCGCGGGCTGCTGTGGAGCGGGTTCGCGCAGCAGGCGGTTACGGTTATCGAGCGCTTTCTTCGCCTTGGTAAGGGTGTCGCGGTATGGCAGGTGATATAGCGTAAGCAGCTTGTCGAGCCATTGGCGGCGCAGGGCCGGTTCCATGAGAAGTATCTGCATATCTTCCGGGAAGAAGGCGACCGCTAAAACACGCCCTAAGTAATCCTTTACACGCTTCACGGGGTCGCCATCGACAAGGACCGCCCGTCGCTTTCCCTCTAATGTTATTTCGATGTTCCTATGCAGCCCGTCCACCTCGACGCGCGCGGAGATGACGGCCCGCGATGCGCCGCGGCGGATGAAATCATCGGCCTGGCCGCGATGGAAGTCGAGGGTTGCGAGGAAGTGTATCGCCTCGACAAGGTTTGTTTTCCCCTGGCCGTTTTTGCCGTAGAGGAAATTCATCCCCGGGGAGGGTTCTATATCACAATGCGCAATATTGCGCACATCGGTCAAATGCAAACGTTCTATACGCAAAGCGGGGTTATTATACTAAATTAGGGACGGAGGGGTTATTGAAAGCCCGTAGCCCGGCATTTCTTTTGCCGGGATATTTTACATATATATATTTAACCCGGCAACTGGGTTGCCGGGCTACAATAATCAGCAGATTGAAGGTGCTACAAGGAAATCATCTCAGCTCAATAAACCAATCAGTTCACCGCCGGGGCCGCCGTGGCAGCCGATACGAGAACGGGTATTTGTGTCGGTATTAAGCGGATCGTTGGATGGTGACCCGGTGTCGTCCCAATCGACGAAACTCGGGTCGCCCTGCTGCGCGGGTGATGAAGCGGAGATTTCGAAGTCACCGTTGTCGGGGTCGATGTAAAGCGGGTCGTCATAAATCGGGCCGGTCCCAGGGGTGGCAGTGCCGTAATAGTCTGCGCCATAAAAGCTCCCGGGGCCGATGTCATACGTATCGCAGAAATCACAGGTCACGGGGAGGTTCACCCCCTCCACACCGCGAGCCATGGGCGGCGGGAAACCATTCGCGTAGATGGTGGTAGCTATATTGTTGGTGAATGTTATCCCGCTTGTATCTTCAAGGAAGTAAACGAACGCTTCATTGAGAAATGCATCGTTGGAGTTGATATTATGCACGGTATTATTGGCTACTATCGGATTGGTGCAATTCGAAATGTAAACAACATACTGGAATATCACATTGCCTGTTGCATGAGGTACGATGTTATAGACAAGGTTATTCTTGACAGTGATCCCCGTGGAGTCCGATATCTCGATGGAATAAAAATTCTTATCGGCTGAGTCGGATGTCGGGCGTATATTCTTGATGATGTTATTATGCACATTCAAACCGGGGCAGGCAGCTGCGTATATTCCATAGAAATACGTAACCGCGATACTCGCCGTATCTTTGTCGATATCGGCAATGAGGCAGTTTGCTATCTCGGCATCAGTCGAGCCAGCCATTATGATGGCATAGACCCGGTACATATCGGTTTTCCCGGTAAAGAGACAATCCTTCACCAGGATTCCGGAACCGCCATCGATACACAGCATCTCAACCGTGGGGATGATGCCGACCTGTCCCGCGTAACCTATCTGGAAACCCTCAAGAGAGCAATCAGAGACATTGTCGAAATGGACCGAGCGTGTATTGATGTCGTCCACGCCATCGATTAATGCCCGTCCAGTACCGTCAGTGTCATCCCAGTTGCTTGATTGAACGATTATTCCCGACTTCATCATCACATTTTCGACATAGGCGTTGCCGGAATCGTCCACGAGGACGGTGTAATCCACGGGGGCAGCGTCGATGCCCTCTTGGATGGTGTTGTACGGGTACGTCTTGGAGCCGTCCTCGATGCCCGATGTATTGCTGTCGTCAACGTAAATATTAAGCGGCGGCTCCGCCGAAACAGCGGCTGAATAGGTGAAGTATGCCGTAACCGTCTTGCCGGGGAGCAGGCCGCCATAGCCGACAGCGTTGCTTTCAACGCTGATAAGGAGATTGATTGAACCCGCACCAGGCGTGGCGCTGGCGATATCAATCATATAAGTCAAATAGCCATCCCCGCTGCCTGCGGGGGTGGATGATGTGGCCATTGTGAAATTCCCCGGGCTCTCGACCTTCACGACATTCTTATCGCCGTTAAACCAGTCGTAAACATCGATGGAAAGCGAAAGGCCGCCACCCGACCCGGAGCCGTCATTCCAGAGGGTGTTTTCCACCTCGGTCACCTCAGTCCGCCATGCTTCGGGCCGGTTCGCTGCAGGCGGGAAATCATCAGGGGCGGTGAATGGCGGGCCACCAGTGGGGAATACCCAGCTCGCATCGACTGCGTAGTTGAAAACCAATCCTGCCGGACCCATCTTTATCGTGTAATGGCGAATATTCTTCGTCCCTGCCGAGAACATACCGCGCTTTAGAAGGTCGATGTCGCTCAGCGGGTCGTTCGGCCCTAAATCGTCGCAGAAATATTTGTACGCATTAAGGGTCGAGTTGTAATGGCCCACTGACTGCGGAGTACCCAGCAGGCCGTCCTTGTAACAGGACATTGTGTCATTATTCACCGGAAACTCCGCCGGGTTCCACCAGCGCGAGTAGCCGTCGGGGTTCATAAGATGCGTGTCGTTCGTCCCGGCCATACGCAACCCGGAGTCATTGAAGCCGGTGACGCTTCCGTTGGTGACAAGTATCCCGCACACATCAAAACCCGTAAATTCAATTAACCCGAGAAATGGGTGCCTCAGGCCTATGTCGGCATCCACAGTGTCGCCGATTATCTTGAGCGACTCGAGGGACAGGTTGACAAGCGGCGGCGGCTCAAGGAAGAAAAGCGCGTTCAGGTGGAAGTTGCCTTCCCGAAGCTGAACCACATCCATGGTCCCTTCTTGAGGGTTGGCCTTGAACTGCCACAAACCCCAATTCTGATGTGAGTTCTGCGCATTGATTGCGCCTGTCGGGGATGTGTCCTGCGTGGTCGGAGTAACCCCTCCATTCCCGGAACAACTGCTGAGGAGCATAACCGCGAACCCCAATACGAGCATAAGTACTCGCGAGTAATGCATGTCGTAACCTCCAAAAAAATCGCCTCTATGGTCTTTGATGATATTCACTGAATAATATTATTCATCTCCAATCGATATAATCCCACTGCTGGTAGACGATGCATCTTCCCTGTTGGTTCACGACCATCCATGTCTATATGCAGGCCCATTACTTCGGCATTTCACCGGGCAGGAAGACGCTTATCTTGTAGCCAGCCGATGCCGAGTCGCCGTGCAGGACAACGATGTTGCCCTCATAGTCGCTGCCCTCAATCCTGCGCGGAGCTTCGCTGATGGTGACGGAATCGCCGAAACCTCCAATGGATGTGGTGTTGTTACCGGAAACGGTCCATGCCTTCACCCTTGGTTCGCCGGTCGACAGCTCATCAAGGACGAAGTAACGGTTCAAATCGTCGCGTGTGATGTCCTTCGCGGCGTTCCAGCCCTCAGCATCGTCGGTTTTGGAACCCGTGCCGAAATAGGCGTCATCATAAGTCTGGGAGTATGGGAAGCCGTCTGTGCTGAGCTTCCACCGCGATACATAATAATCAGGAGCGTCCTCGAGGTACCACAGAAAGTTTCCGTTGGTATCGGATTCCACCCCTTTTATATAACCATAGTAGATCTGATCATAGCCGTCATAATCTGTCGGCCAATAGTAATGCCACTGGGCGCCGTCGAACCAATCCCCGTCGGGGTATCGTATTGCGAATGTCGCATTGTCCGTAATCCATCCGAGGATGTTGCCCAGGTGGTTAAGGTAGACACCAGATGTTATGGCGAAGACCTCGACATTGGGAAAACCCGGGCCGCCTTGCATACAAGCCATCAACATGTTGCCCGATGGATCGTAGATCAATGTAAGAGGGTCGTTGCTCGCATAGTCCCCGGCTATTATGCTGTGCCCATTCGGGCAGATATCTATCCAGTATGCGTGGTCTGTGCTTGCCCACAGCGGGAAAAATTCGCTGCCGCTCTGGTACCACGAGCTTCGGGGATATTTCCATATGGTCTTGTCGTCATACAGCACCCACAGGTCGCCTGTGGGGTGGTCAATTGCGATGTCGTTGGCCGCCACACCCGGCTGGAGCGAGATGTTCTTCGACAGGTAACCGACGATGTCGACATTGACGCAGCAACTCGTATTGGCCCCATGGTTGTCAGAGACCTTCACGCAGACCTGTTCTTTGTTCGTGAATTCGAACACCTTCACCGGCTTGTCCGGCGTTCCGAAGTTGTAGTAATCGCCAAATACCCCGTCATTATTAAAATCCCACTCGAATGTAAGCGGGTCACCGTCGGGGTCATGGGATCCCGATGCGTCAAACACAAACGCCCCCCAACCTTCGAAAGGCATGGGTGGGGAGTTAGGATCAATGGCAACGTCGCATATCGGGGGGGAGTTCTGTTGCACGGAAGAGACAGCGGCGGTGTGGGTGAAATAGGCGGTGGTAATTTTGCCCGGAAGCAAACCGCCGTAACCCATTGCCTCGCTCTCCACGCTGATGAGCATGTTAATAGAACCCGCAGCGGGAGTGGCATTGATAATTTCTATTTCGTATGTGGAATAACCGGTGCCCCCGTCTGTCGGCGTAGCTGCGATGGCAGGAGGAAAGTTGCCGGGGCTGTCGACTTGGACCGAATTCAGCGCGGCATTGTACCAGTCGTAGACATCAATGGACAACAGAAGGGCGCCGCCTGCGGATGTGCCGTCATTCCATAAAGAATTGGATACCTCCTTCACATCGGCCCGCCAGGCTTCGGGACGGTTCGCATCGGGCCCGAAACTATCGGGGGCGGTCCAGGGCTTGCTTCCTACGGGGAATACCCAGCAAGCATCGACGGCGTAATTGAATACCAACCCCGCACCACCCAATTTTATTGTGTAATGCCGGATATTTTTGGCTCCGGCTGAGAACATACCGCGTTTTTCCAAACCTACACTGCTCAGCGGGTCGTTCGCCCCCAGGCCGTCGCAATAATATTTGTACGCATTAAGGGTGGAATTGTAATTTGCCGATGAATCCTTGGTTCCCAACAATCCATCCTGGTATGCGAACATCGTCTTATTGTTTACAGGAAATTCAGCCGGGTTCCACCAGCGGGAATAACCATCGGCGTTCACGAGATGCGTGTCGTTCGCTCCGGCCATCCGCAGCGTGGAATCGCTGAAGCCGGTGAGGCTTCCATTGGTGATAAGTATTCCGCAAACATCAAAGCCGGTGAATTCAGTCAACCCGAGAAATGGGTGCCTCAGGCCGATGTCGGCATCGACTGTGTCGCCGATTATCTTGAGCGATTCAAGTGTGAGGTTCACAAGTGCTGGCGGCTCGAGGAAAAGAAGCGCGTTAAGGTGGAAGTTGCCTTCCCGAAGCTGAATCACATCTAATGTGCCTGCTTCTATGTCAGCGGTGAACTGCCAGAGTCCCCATAAAGTATGGGGTGGTGTCTCGGATTGTCTCCCGTGATCCAACGTTCCGAGTGTCATCTCGGATTGTGTTTCAGGTGCCGCAGGGGCGACCAAATTTCTATTTCCTGCACAACCGGAAGCCGCGGCAGGCAGGAATAGAGCAATTGCCAAGAGGAAAAATATTCTTCGCATCTTCGTGGACTCCTCGAGTTTGCTAAATCATCCGTCCTATCATATCACGCATAGGATATCTACATATTACCTTGTGAGTCCCCGGACAGGTCTCTCCCCACTTACCACGGAAGCTCCCCGGGAAAATAGATGCTTAAAAGGAAGCCATCGGTAGCATTCCCATGAAGGATGAAGATAAGGTTGCCCCAATCGGGGTGGACCCAATCCCCGCAGTCTATTCGCACCGGTATGCTGCTTACTTCCTGAGGAATGTCGAATCCGCCAAGCCACTCGCCCCCGGTTCCGCTTGCCGTGAAAGCCTTAACCCGTCCATTGCCGTCTGGGAGCTTATCCAGGACAAGGAGATGATCATAAGGATCGCGCGTGAGATCCTTTGCATCGTACCAGCCATCGTCCGAGTCAGTCCGCTCGCCGGTGCCAAAAAAGGCACTGTCATAATATGCCCCCCCGGCGGTATACAGCCAGCGGGACCCATAGTAATCGTTGATACCGGGGTCCCCGGGGTCTTTCACAGCCCAGAAGTAATCGCCGGTCACCGCAGACTCGGCTCCCCTGATGTGGAGTCCGGCAAGACGATCCACTCCTATCCCCCCGGGACCTCCGCATAGCGACCACCAGGGATATGTGGGATATAGGGACCGCTCGATATAGAGAAAATAGGGCGGCAAACCGTAGAGGAGAATTGCATCATATGGGAAATTGCCGCCGGTATTGAGAAACAAAATATCCGAAGGCCCTACCATCACCCAGTCCAAAGGTCCTATAAGTGTCCCTTCCGGGTCGTACACAAAACATTTGCCGCTGCAGCCGAAGTGAGGTCCGCCCGCAGCGGTATATTCGTTGGAAGAAACGGTGAGCCTGCTGTAGTCAGAACCTGAGGGATTGGTGTAAAACGGGACGGACGGCTCGGTGTAGTAAGTCTCCGGCAAGTATTTATAGACGGTTGACTGCTTGGCTACCGGGGGTACATCCGGGAAATCGCTGTATAGGATGAGCAAATTGCCGTTGACGGGGTCCACAGTTAAATCACGGGCTTCAACGTCCCCTCTAAGGGGTATGTTCTTGGATTTATGTGCGATGATATCCACCGGCACGCAGCATACGGCCTTGCCTCCCGAATCGTTCGATACCTGAACACAAACCTGCTCCTGGTTTGTGAAATGGAAGATCTTCACGGGCATATCATCGGTGCCGGTGTCAAAGCCATCGCCGAAGATGCCATCATTGTTGAAGTCCCACTTGAATGAGAGAGACCCGCCCGCCGGGTCATACGATCCTGACGCATCGAATTCGACCGGGACCCCCAAAAAATCCCAACCCTCGCCCGGAAGAACGGTCAGGAGCTTCAAATCGCAAACCGGGTTTACAGGTTCCGCAAGTACCTCAGCACTGTAGCTGAAGAACGCCGTAACCGGTTTTCCCGGCAAAAGGTCGCCGTAGCCAACAGCCTCGCTTTCCACGCTGATTAGCAGGTTTATTGCCCCTTCGGCAGGATTGGCGTCGAGGATTTCAATCTTATAAGTGCAGTACCCTTCGCCGCTGCTTTCTGGCGTGGTCGATGCGACAAGTGGGAAATTGCCCGGGCTTTCCACCTTGACCGCGTTCAAAGCGGCGTTGAACCAGTCATATACATCGATGGACAACACGAGGTCGCCCCCCGACTCGGTTCCGTCATTCCAAAGCGTGTTTTCCACCTCGGTAACTTCCACCCGCCATGCTTCTGCCCGGTTCGCCTCCGGTGGGAAATCGTCAGGTGCGGTCCAGGGTTTGTTGCCTGTGGGAAATGCCCAGCAGGCGTCGACGGCATAGTTGAATACCAACCCCGCATTCCCCAATTCAATGGTGTAATGACGAATGTTCTTTTTCCCCGCTGAGAACATCCCGCGCTTCGATAATGTGACGTAAGCCGGCGGATCATTCGGGCCCAAATCGTCGCAGTAATATTTATAACCGTTAATTGTCGAGTTGAAATCAGCCGATGAGTCTTTGGTTCCCAATAAACCATCCTTATACGAAAACATCGTGCCATTATTCACCGGAAACTCCGCGGGGTTCCACCAGCGGGAATAGCCATCCGGGTTTAATAAATGCGTATCCGCTTGCCCGGCCATCCGCAACGAAGGGTCATCGAACCCGGTGATACTCCCAACCGTGATGAATATCCCGCACACATCAAACCCGGTAAATTCGGTCAATCCAAGAAAGGGGTGCCTTAAGCCGATATCGGCATCGATGATGTTGCCGGTGAATTCGAGCGATTCGAGTGTCAGGTTGACAAACGGCGGGGGCTCGAGGAAATGGAGAGCGTTAAGGTGGAAATTGCCCTCGCGGAGCTGAGCAATATCAAGCGTCCCTGTTTCAGGATGAGCTGTGAATTGCCACAAACCCCAGAAAAAGTGCGAACTCTGCGAGCTATTTGAATCAGCGAGGGTTGCATTGGTGGCAGTTGGGGCAGTGTCGATACCGCCTGAACAACTGCAAAGGAGGATAACGGCGAATCCCAATGCCGACATAACCAGGCTCGAGCGCAACATATTGGGGCCTCCTTATTTTTGTCCCTCTATGTATTTTGATGATATTTGGCGGATTTTAATCACTGAGTACCATTGATATAATACTGGAGGCCTTTTTTAGAGGGAAACGGAATTATGCAACGATCCATAAAATGTCGTGGCGTGGTTAAGGGCAAGGTCGACGGTGAGGCGCTTGTCTGCAGGAAGGCGTTCAGCTTCCTCGGCGATGTCGATATGGACACGGGGGTCATTATCGCCAGGGGGCACGAGCACGAGGGGAACACAATCGCCGGTAAGGTGCTCATTTACCCCGAAACAAAGGGCTCATCGGGCGGATGCGTTGTCCTGATGGTGCTCGCGAAGCAGGGCAAGCAGCCCGCCGCGATAGTGCTCGAAAAACCGGCGGACACGAATATCGTCGAAGGGGCAATCATCGCCAAAGTGGCCCTGGTATGCGAGCCGGAAGAGGATGTCATCTCTTTGATACCCTCCGGAAGCAGAGTCATTGTGGATGCCGCGGAAGGCACAATCTCCTGGGAGGGGGATAGATAGATCTTGCCAAAAGACCAGCAATTCAACGCCCAAGCCTTCTGCCGTGAAATTTTCCTTTTCGATGCTCATTCCGATATTTTCTGGCGCGTCGATGAGGATGGCTATGACATCCTCAAGCGCAACGATTCAGGCCACTTCGACATCCCCCGCGCTAAGCAGGGCGGCCTTGATGTGGTCGTCGCGGCAGCCTGTTACGACCCGAAGCATGTCGGCAGTGTTGACCCGGGAAATTATGTCCTGCGCCTGATAGGCCTTATGCATAAGGTTGAAGCGGGTTCAAAGGGGCGGTTTGTGAGGCTTATATCGAAGGAGCAATTTGATTCTTTTGCAATTGATGATCAGCATTTGGGTTTCATTATAGGCCTTGAAGGGGCGGAGCCGTTCAAGGGGGACATGAAGCGCTTCGAGCGTTTTTATGACGAGGGCATGCGCCTATTGTGCCTGACACATAACGCCAACAATGAGATATCCCAGGGGGTCGATGAAACCGATGAGCCGTTTTATATCACCGGCTTCGGATGGGAAGTCATAGCCGCGTGTGAGGAGATGGGGGTCATGGTCGACATTTCCCATCTCAATACTGAATGCGTCAAATACGTGCTCGATATATGCGCTAAGCCGTTTGTGATGAGCCATACAGCTTGCCGCGCGTTATGCGACCACCGGCGGAATATTCTGGATGACTATCTGTTTGAAATGGGCAGCCGTGGATGTGTTGTCGGTATTGATTTTATTCAGCCGCATTTGAAACAGGGATCGGACAATATGGACGCTACAATCGATGATGTCCTTGACCATATTGAGCACGCCGTCGAAGTAGCCGGAGTTGATGCCGTGGGTCTCGGGTCTGATATGGATATAATTTATCCGCTGCCGAAGGGATTGAACGATGCGGCGTCGTATCCGGCAATCGCCGCCGGCTTGCATCATCGCGGCTGGCAGGATGCGGATATCGCCAAGATTATGGGCGGCAATTACCGAAGAATTTTCAGCGAAATACTGCCGCTGAAAGTAGTTTAGATGACGATGTACGATATGGTTGCCGGAGAGATTAATATACCTGGAGCGCGGGCTTCCAGCCCGCATGTGGGCAAGGCTGGCCTCGCTCCTGCAGTTCTTAAGTTGCGTGTGCAATACAAGATACGGTGATCTATATGAACGATTGCGTAATATGCAGACTAATCGCTGAGGAAATTGAAGTAACAAAAATCTATGAGGACGATTTTGTTACAGCCGTCATGGATATCCAACCCATCAATCCCGGCCATTTATTTATCTCGCCCAAGCAGCATTTCGAATTTATATCCCAATTGGATGATGAATTGGGAGCGCATATATTCAAAGTGGCCATGAGGTTGGGTAATGCGCTACGCAACTCCGGCCTTCGATGCGACGGTGTCAACTTCTTCATTGCCGACGGCAAAGCCGCCATGCAGGAAGTCCCGCATGTGCATCTTCATGTAATACCAAGAATCGAGGGGGATGGATTCGGATTTAGATTCGATAAAAGTTATTTTATGAAACCCAAGCGTGAGGAGTTGGTGGAAATCGGCAATATGATAAAAGGGGCGTTAAACAAATAAATACGGCGCGAGGTGTGATATGTATGAAGTCACGGTGGTGGAGCATTTCTGCGCGGCGCATTATCTTCGCGGCTACGGCGGGAAGTGCGAGAATATGCACGGGCACAATTACAAGGTCGAGTTGACAACAGGAGGTACCGAGCTAGATAAGACGGGTATACTCTATGATTTCGTCATAGTGCGAAAAGCATTGGAAACATTCCTCGAAGAATGGGACCATAAAGTCCTGAATGAAGTTGAGCAATTCAAGGAAATAAATCCAACTGCGGAAAATATTGCGCGCGAAATATGTGCGGCAATGGCTAAGCAGCTCAATTTGAAACCGGGTTATAAATTACGCTGCGATGTATGGGAAACCGAACGCTCAAGGGCGGGTTATATATGGGGGAATGAATGAAATTGGAATGGTAACCCACGAAATGGGATTCGTGGGTTACATTTATTTTATTATAGTCTACTGATTATTTAGAGGCTTTGACAAAATGACATCCAATGAATGCACAAGATTATAGAATGTAATCATGGGCCGGGGCGAAGCATTTTGTCTGCAAAATGCTCCGCCCTTACACTCTAATTTATATACCCCAATCCCTTCAACAAATCATCACCGCCTGTATCACCCGACTCGATCGGCAAATCACCCTCGTATTTCCCCAATAATTCCGGATAACCCTTCCGCACAATGGGATGCGCCCTTGCAAATTCCTCCCCCAATAATCCGTCAGGCGGATTGGCATCAACCCAATCGGGGATTGGCATGCCGAGCGACGCTAAAATAAACGGCATCACTTGCGTCATTTCAATCTGGGAAAACTCACCGCCGCGGCTTATCATCGGCCCTGCGGCGACGAATATCCCCTCCTCCCTGTGGAAGCCGCCCCATGTATGATGCCACGGCATCGACATCTCCCCCACATGCTCCTCAGCCATGACCCATTCGTATCTCGTCGGCTGTATATAAATATCCGGCGCGTTCTCGATGAACCGTCCCGATTGTATTTCCTCGCGCGGACATACGACCTCGAAAATTCTCTCTCCGGTCGCCGGGTCTTTGGCCCCTTCAAGCTCCTTCATCAACCTGTCGCGAAGTTGTGTATATTCCAGCCCCTGCTCCACAACACCATATGGCTCCCGTCCCTTCACATTCAAATAAACCCCCTGCTCCGATGACGACCCGCAGTATGCGCGCGTCGCACCCCAATCAATCAGCGCTAACGGGTTGTAACCGGCCATATCCGGCTTCTTCCTCAACAGGGCTCGCAACGGGCGTTTCACGCTTTCCGGGATAAATCGTTTAACCCCTGATGAACCTTTTCCTTTGCTGCCGTTAAATTTAAGGTAACCCTTCTCCTGCAACCATAAATTAAGATGGAACATACGCTTCAACGGGCCAAATCCGTGGTCGCTTAATAGTAGAAGGCAATCTTCAGGGTTTAAAGACTTAACTATCGAACCTATGGCATCATCCAGTTCGCCATACAGCGCAATTAGCTTCTCCCGCAAATTTTCCTCATGCTTATCGAGCTTCTTCCCCTGCAAACATTTTTCATCGAGTATTTGATAATACAGATGCTGTACCCTGTCCGGCAGAATGAAGCAAGCGAAGAACATACGCCACTCGCCGTGTGCAATCAAATATTGTGCTGCGCGAAGCCTGAATTCGAGCGCCTTGTGAAGCTGCCCCAATAATTGCCGCAACGCTTCCTCGTTCGAAATATCCGGAATATCACCGCGCAGGAAATCTATGTCCGCAATATATCCCCCGCACTCCTTCTCAATCTCATCGAGCAATCCCTTCGGGTATGTGATATCCCTCGCGCCCGAGGGAAGCGGCATGCCCGAAATCAACCGCCCATTCATCTCGAACGGCGGGAACGTCAGCGGCAAATTTAAAAGGATACTCGCCTGCCCCTCCTCGGCAAGCACTTCCCATATCTTCGGCAGGCGTATCGATGAGGAGTTGACGAACCGCCGCTTCAAATCGGGGTCCCTTAGCGGGCGGCGGAAGTCGAATATGGAATGCCGCCCCGGCTCCGACCCGGTGTACATGGTCGGCCACGCACACGCTGTTATCGGCGGCTTCGTGCTCTTGAGGATGGCGCGACGTCCGCTGCCGCAAATGCCCTTGAGATGCGGCATAACGCCACTCGCCATCAACGGGTCAAGCAAATCAAACGTAGCGCCGTCGAGCCCGAGCACAACGCCGCGGCCATGGAATGTATTTGCGCTACCGCTCTCCATCGGAGCCATTATATGATAACGGCAACCATAAATGCGAGTGTAGTCTTTCCATAAACAAAATCGGGTGCCACGCCTATTCGAGCCTGTGAGCCGTAGCCTTGGCGAAGGCTCATCTTCGAGGATGTGGGTGATATACGCTATAATAGTGCCCGGAACATTATGCGACTCGGTATCGTATATTTGGTTTATTGCGATGTACGCGACGGCGCCTATACCACGATGGCGGCGTTCGCCCGCTACGTCGAGGCGTTGCTGCCGTATGTTGACAACGTACGCCTCATGCTACCCGTCTCGCGCACCCGTCCTCTCGAACGCGCGGGTTATCCACTGGCGCAGCATCCCAAAATCGAAGTCCTCGAGCTGCCTGCGATTTATCATCTCAAGGATTTCTTCCGCGACTACTACAAGCATAAGGCGCTGCTCCGTAAGGGTATTGCCGACTGTGATTTGATCAACATACGTTCCCCCAATTTCCTAAGCCTTATCGCGGGTGAAGAATGCCTCCGTACAAACAAGCCGTTCTTCATGAATTTAGTTGGTGATTACAACGATGTCATCCGAGGGGAAAATTATACCGGGCTGAAAAAAATCCTGGGAAATATCCTCCTCAACAACCATGAGGCGCGGCTGAAGCGGCTTTTAGCCAACTGCTATGTCCTTGCCCTCGGGGGTGGCTTGTACGAGAAGTATCACAATTACGCTAAGAAGATGGAGATTATCACCACAACGACCATCAATAACGAAGACCTGTATAAGCGTGAAGATACATGCCTTGCAGAACCAGCGCGTATATTGACCGTCGCCGTGATGCAGGGCTACAAGGGCATTCCGCACCTTATCGACGCCGCGGCGCTTCTCAAAGAGAAGGGGCGCAACGTCGTCTTCGACCTTCTCGGTACCGGAAGCCGATTGGATGATTACAGGGCTGCTGCGAAGGAAAAGGGATTGGACGGCGTCGTAAATTTCCACGGGTTTGTCCAATACGGCCCGCGCCTGTTCGACTTCTACAGGCAGTCCGACATGTTCCTTCTGCCGTCTATCGGCGCAGAAGGCACACCGCGCGTCGTTATCGAAGCGCTGAGCCAGAGCCTGCCGGTTATCGCAACAAAGGTCGGCGGCAATCCGTGGACTATCGAAGATGGCGTCACCGGCCTGCTCATCGAGCCCGGCGACCCGCGCGCCATAGCCGATGCCATCGAGCGCATCATCGACGATGGCGAGTTGCGGCGACGGCTCATAAATAAAAGCTATGAGCGCGCCAGCGACTTCACGCTGGAAAATCATTCGCGTGATTTATTCAATAAACTTTCGCGGGAGTTCCCAGGGATGTTTAAAAAGGAAAACGGAGCGGCTATTGGCTCTTAATCTAAGAGGGGATAGTTTGGGGCACTGGAATAAGGTTGTTTTATTTGGAGCGCGGGCTTCCAGCCCGCATGCGGCCAAGGATGGCCGCGCTCCAAAGGTTTTCCTTATTATTTGACGGAGGAAACAATGGACCAACCTATCTGCATAATATCAGGAAGCAAGTCGGATGATGAAATCGTCCTGGCTGCCGTGAAAATCCTTGCCGAGCTCGGCATACCGCAGACCAAGCATGTATGCTCCGCGCACCGCGACCCGGTACGGTTGAAGCGCATCGTCACCGAAGCCGAGGACGCCGGCTGCCGTGTGTTCATATGCATCGCGGGTATGGCCGCCCACCTGCCCGGCGTTGTCGCGAGCCTCACGACGCGCCCCGTCATCGGCGTACCCGCTGCTGGCGGCAAGTTGAGCGGCATCGACGCCCTCCTGAGCATCGTGCAGATGCCGCGCGGTATCCCCGTCGCGTGCGTTGCCATCGACGGTGGCGCCAACGCCGCCCTCCTCGCCTGCCAGATCCTCGCCACCGACCCCATCCAAACGGAACTTAAAAACGCCCTCGACAGAATGCGCGAGAAGGGGAGAGAAACTGTATAAAGCGTATTTGATAAACTTTTCAATGTTAAAAAAAGGGACGGCGCTATCACCGTCCCTCCCGGCCCTACCCATTTCGATAACTCACTTATAATGCTTCGTCGAGCAGAACATAACCCCGCCGCCTTCATCGCTGTAGCCGAGGCATTTATCCTGCGTTCCCAAAATAAACCTCGAATTGGCAGCCATGCTGATGCCGGAAACCCCATCCATCACCGGGCAATCCGCAAGGTCGGTTATCCATATCCCCCCGGTATGCGTATATGCATCATCATAAACTGTGCAGCCCATCTTCATTAGCAAATCATTGAATGTCGTCTTGTCCGGGTAATACCACTCCGTATAATCGCTGACCATCAGCATACGCCCGCCGTTATGCAAAAAATAACAGAGCGCATCGGACTCGGCATCGCTGAATAAATCAACTTCATTTTTCCCCGGCTCATATATAACTATCATCCGGCAATCGGTCGTCTCAATCGGCACTTCATCCGACATGAGAAACGTGTAGCCGAGCGACTCGGCAAGGCTCTGCATCGCGTCAAGGTTGGAATTGAAATAGCCGTCGTGGCCATTGTAGAACTTGACGGTCTTCGCGTCGGCGAACAGCCCCGGCCCGGCGTCGAACTGAATCATATTCTGCATAAGCTGCTTATTATCCTCCCCCATCGGGTCGGCGAATGTGTTACCGTCCGCAATGAGAAAGAGATTCCCGTCGCAACCCGGCTCCCCCCCGCCTTCTACGACCGAAAGCTGGAACATCGCATATGCCGACACCTTGCCGAGGTTGGGATCGTTGTATTTATCATCGACTCTTATCAGACAGTCATAATCCCCCACATCCACGCTCTTCTCCTCCGCGACGGTAGCCTCGAATCGCGCCCACGTGACGTTGTCCTCGACCATCGTCGCGTTGATTATCTCGTCGTACACATCGGGCGCTTCGAGGATGACGGCATCGATAGTGCCCGTCCCCTGCCAGTCATATACATCAATCCTCACCATACACGACCCGCCCTGGTTCAATTCGGTCAGTTGAGTCGCGCTTATCTGGTATGCCTCGAGGCAATTCGCGCTGATGGGGAAATCATCGGGCACATCTATCGGCGGCGGACCGGTCGGCTGTTTCCAGCAGGCATCGACGGCATAGCCGAACAGGAACGCCCCACCGGATTTCTTGATGTCGTACGTGACAGCAATCGCATCTCCCGTCGCGAAATAACGGCGGTTTTCATTGGAATAAAAAACCTTATATGCATTAAGCGTCGTTTCGGGGTCGGCAGATGCATATTTCCCATGGGAATATTCCAATATCGGCATCGAACCCGAACCCGGCGGATATTCCAATGGGTTGAACAGGCGCGCATAGCCGTCGGGGTTGAGCAGCTCCGCCTCGCCGTAATCGCTCTCGCTCGTGAACAGCCCGTTTGCGGGCCATTCCCGCGACCCGGGAAATATGGCGATACCCCTTACATCAAACCCGGTATATATTTTCATCCCTAAAAACGGATGCCTCAGTTCAACATCGACTAACAGCGACCCGTGGTCCGACGGATGGACGGCGAGTATGTTCAAGCAGTGATAGCACGGCCCCTCCTCGAGAAATTTACGCGCGTTAAGGTGGAACTCGACATCGCGCCTGGGTTGTAATTCATAGGATAATTTATCCGGGTCGATATATATATCCCAATATCCCCACATATCCCTCATGCCTTCCGACTGAGCCGCTACACCCTTTGGCGCAGTCGGCTCGATGGGCGATACGGGTTGCCCGGAGCATCCGGCAACCAGGTAAATCCCCACACCCATCAACAGTAACAAAAAGAAAACCCTCACCACCGACCTCCCAATGGACAGGGAAAATGAACGCTCACTAATTTGGATGCTATTAAGGGACTGATAGCTAAGGAAGGGTGACATCAGCCATGTTTTGCCGAAGTTGCAATAGAGAAAACCCTCCGGGCGTGAAATATTGCATGCATTGCGGTGAGCTTCTGCATCTTGGTGCTAAGGGCAGCCCTGTCAACCCGCAACCCGCACGTAAGGGCGACCCTCACCGCGCGAGGCGCGAGCGGCGCAAGGCCATTGAACGTCTCGCCGACGAAAACCCCGAACTCGCCGCAAAAGTTCTGCAAACCTGGCTGAAAAGTGAGTGAGACAGGATCCATGCCTGCATTCTCTGCTTAAACTATTTCATAAGTGTATTATTTCTATGTTTCCTCAACCAGCCTTGATCTTTTCAATTGCCGACTTGGCGATTTTACGCGCCCTCAGATCCATGTCGTTCTCCGACATCTCATATAACTTCGGCAAGGCGTCAGAAGCCTTTGCACCGAACCCCCCGAGTGCGGCGGCGCTTGAAGCACGCACGGGAGGGTATTCATCATCGAGGGCTTTGATAAGCGCTTGAACGACATTCTCGTAAGGGGGCATTCTCATCAAGGCTTCCGCGCCCAATGCCCTAAGCTCCGGGCTATCCTTCTCAAGCACCTTGATAAGCGGGATAACGGCTTGCTTTGCATAATACCCGTTGTCAACCATAGCTTCGAGGGTAGCTTTGCGTATGTTGACGCTCTTATCGCAAAGGAGTTTCAACAGGGTTGATTTATCAGTCCCGAAATGGACCTTCCCGAAAATAGTTATTGCCTTGATTCGAGTCTCTTCATCCCCGGCCAATGACATCTCATTAATAGCGGGATACGGATCCGGAAAAGTGCCCATTGAACTCAAACCACGCATTATCAGATTGATGTGTTCGATGTCCTTGTTTCTAAACGCATCAATTACCCCGATTCTTACGGATTCAGGGTCTGGGTCGATGTGCAATAGTGCGGATAAAGCCAAATGAGAAACCACCCAGCTACCCTGATTTGTTGTGCGCATATCATCGAGCATGCCTATCAGCGCTGGCGCCAGGCCTTTTACATCACGGTCCGTATATGATGAGTATTCGGCGACCCCTCCACGGATATTGGCATCATCCCCCTTGCACGCTTCAATGAGATATGGCATTGCCTCTGCGTTATACCTTTTTATGATTGACATAGCTCTCTGACTCACAAATAGATTATCATCGCCCAATGCTTCAACGACAGTCGGGAGGGCTTTGGTAATCTCTTGGCTTGTCTCTGAAAGCTTGGTTATTGCCCAGTATCGCTCATCAGACCCTCCCTTTTTCAACCCATTGCTAAGGACCGGCAATACTTTGTCAATTCCAATTTGAATTTCTATAAGCTTGTTAACGGACCATTGACGCAACTCCAATTTCCCATCCTTCATCAATTCAGCCAGCGTCGTTATTGACCCCGAAAGGTCTGCATTCAAGAAACCAAGGATCCTTGCGGCCGCCCAGCGTACCTCGGAATCGTCGTGTCTCAGAAGCCCGACTAGTTTAGCGGTGGTCAAGGGCTCAGGGACAACGGTTGCCTTATCAGGTGCTTCGTGAACCGCCCCCTTCCCCGGCGTTTGTATGACGAGCAATAACGGGCCTAACTTTGCCGGGCCGATTTCGTTTAATGCAGCATAAGTCTCCTTACGGACTGATGGGTCATCATCGGCGAGTCTCTGAACAAACGCTTTTACTACCCCCTCGGACAAACCCTCTCGCGCCTTATCAAGCGCAATAGGATAACGCACATCGATATACCTGTTTCCCAATTCACGCCGCAAGGTATCTTTGACCCAATAATTGCCGAATAAATTACGGGGGATATTTAACAGCACATTGACTGAAGTAGCACGAATAGACGGGTCATCAGAAGAGAGCCCTTCAACAATAATCTCGCGAAGACCCTTGTACGCTATCTTCTGAATTGCCGTACTCACTGGCTCGAAAGGTATCACTTTATCAATCAAAGCATTCATCAGGAACGGCAGGGCATCCGCTACATCGGGGCCGATATCGCCAAGCGTTTCAACTGCCAACTTAGGGACTTCCCCCTCCCCCTCCTTGGCCAACTCGATGAGGACCCCGACTGCATCCTTCGACGCGGGCCCGAATTTACCTAATATCTTCAATATATGTTCTTTGAGCCTTGGTACTTCACCAGTTAGTGTACCTATTAATGCCTGCACAACCCCCGGTACGGGGCCGATTTCACCGAGCGCCCCGATAGCCGCATCGCGTATTTCAATATCCTCATCAACCAAAGTAACAAGCAAACTTGAGACTGCTTCCGGGTCAGGCCCTATTCTGCCGAGCACCCTGATTGCGGCAATCCGGGCGTCCTTATTGGATGAATTCAAAATCTCAATAACCGGCTTGACGACCTCCGCGGGGTCAGGCTTAATAGCCTCAAGGGCAAAGACTGCCTGCCACCGCACCTGCTCGTCCTCGTCCTTCAGAGCTTCGATGATTTCCGGCAGCACAGCCGATGACAACGATCCCTCTGACGCAAGGACTTCGATCGCCGCCCGGCGTACTGCCACATTCTGGTCCTTCAACCGCGCGCCGAGTGAGCGGGCAACCATCGGCTCCTTCGTGAACGAGTAGAGCGCATGAACAGCCGCGCGACGCACTTCCCAGTGGGTATCGAGCAACGCTTCAACCAAAAAGGGGATGGCTTCCTCAGCATCCACGCCCAAGTATCCGAGTTCGTTTGCGGCTTTCAACCGCACCTTCCAATTCCTATGGTTCAACTTGGCAATCAGGATGGGAACATCTTTTTTGGTCGGTGCTCTCCGGTTATGCTGGCCGCATCCGCCATTCAAAATGGGGAATATGAAGAGCGCCAACATCAGAATATAAACAGGTCGTGTCACAACTGCCCCCTGGAAATTCCTTTTCCTATATTCCGCCTTATCTTTTTAGACGAAAGAAACCATACAGAAGTTTAAGCATGGGGTGTTCTGGATGCTCAAACTTGCTCGGCTTGAATATCATCGCGGAGATTCTTAACTGATTATCTTTCCCCCATTCCCCCCTTATTTGTCTCGGCATTTTACTTCCCGGGCTTCACATATACCTTCACAACATTGTCGTTCACTTCATATATCAACTCATACTTCGCGTCCGGCTTTTTGAGTATCAGCGAGAAAACCGCCTCTCCCGTCGGGTTGATATTCACCACGACCGACTTGAGATGCTTCCCGGCAAGCTTGACCGTCTTGAATTCCCCCGGCGCGACGAAGCCGCTCACATCGCAAGTCGTCAGCACAACGAACCCCTTCTTGTACATGAAGTTCGTTTTCACTTCACCCTTATAAGTGTCGGCAAGTGTGAACACAAGCAAATCGGAATCGCCCTCGCCGGCCTGGTAATTCAGGCTGTCGAGCTTTGCAAAATCAGCAGGGGGGACATAGGGTTTGGGCGGCGGAGCCTGTTCCTTTGGCGGTTCAACAGGCTTGGCGGCTTCCTCTTTAGGTACTAAAAGGTTTACCCCTTCCAAAAGATTTATCCCGCCTCCTTCTTCCTTTGGTTCCTCTTTGGGTTCTTCCTTTGCTTCCTCTTTAACCGGTTCGGGTTTTTCTGTTGTTTCCGTAGTTGTTGCTTCTTCAACGGGTTTAGCTGGGGCTTCTACTGATGGGGTTACCACCGCCGGCTTTTCCTCAGCAGGCTTTTCTGCCGGTGGAGCCGCAGGTGGGGCCGCTGGTGGGGCTTCAATGGGCGGAGCCTCCGCAGTTTCTTCTTCAGCCGGCTTGGTAAGAATGGGTGTACCACCCTTGGCATATACGATGAAATCATAACCCGCTTCGACTTTCTCGATTGTTATATCCCTTGCACCGTTCGTGTAAATCTCGAGCCTTGTAACAAACGGCTCTTTGCCGATTTGGGTGAGCTTTATGCTTGCCACGGATGGCGAGAAAACGGCGACGGATGTCACTCCCTCATCCGCGGCAGTCAACTCGGCATTGGGCAGGTCGTAAACAAGGATATTTTCCCCGGCGTTTTCGACCTTAGCGGGTTGGGTATCCCCCTCGAGCCATAATGTGATTGTGGTCTGTTCCTCCCCCTCGGTGGATACCGAAACCCCGACATTATAGAGCTTCGCCTGGTCGGATGCGGCCATCGCCGGTACCGTGCAAAAAACCATCAATGCGACCAATGCAATTAACCCTGTTCGCATGGTTGCCTCCTTGGCCGCCTTCTCTTTTTACGGGGGAGTAAGCGCGGCCTGCATCTTACATTTTAGCCAATCAACGCCCCCGTTTCAATGGACACAGTTATATATACGGCTTTCATGGCAAGTTATATAGTTATGAAGCCAAGCAATTCACTTGCCGGGTAAAATATATTCATGTTAATAATCCAAGTGGCGCCCACAGCCGCGCCTGTGAGCCGTAGGCTTGGCAAAGGCTCATCTTCGCGGAGGTGGGTGATTACTGCCCGAATTGTCTGCACTTGGAGCGCCGGTCTTCAGACCGGCATGCCGACCTGAAGGTCGGCGTTCCTAATAGCGAATGACATACCGCCTCCCCTTACTTCCCTCCCACTTTCTTCTTGTCATCCTTCTTGAAATCCGTTTTATCTTCCTTTTTCGTATCTTTCTTGACATCCACCGGCGTGCCGTTCAACGATGAACCGTTCCCGCCGTCGCTCTTACGATTATCCGTGCAATAGAACCCTGAGCCCTTGAACACAACCCCGACGTTGCTTATAAGCTTCTTCGCCGGACCCCTGCAAATAGGGCACTTCACACGGGGATCTTCCCCGAGTGGATGCTCGCGCTCAAATATATGCTTGCACTTACGACATTGATAATCAAACACCGGCATGCTTACTACGCCTCCTGAAATATTATCCTTTCAGCATTCTTCCCCGCAACCGACCGCCAAACTAAACATCCTCATCCTCAAAGTCCACCGGCTTTATCTGCATCTGCCCTACCGGCACCAATCCCGCCAACTCGTCAAAATCACCCTCCGTAAACTGGCTCTGTATTTTATCATGCAACTTCTGCAATAACTCTTCAATCCCCGTACGTATCCGCTCCATTTGCTCCTTCGCTTCACGCATCTGCTCGCGCATCCTCAGTACAAGCTCGACACCGGCGAGATTCACGCCCATCTCCTGCGTCAGGTTAAGGATGTTCTTTAACCGCTCTATATCACTATCACAATACATCCGCGTGTTGCGCTCGGTACGCTGCGGCTTCACCAAACCCTCGCGTTCATAAAGCCGGAGCGTCTGCGGGTGTATCCGGAACATCGATGCAACCACGGAGATAGAATATTTCGGCCTTTTTTTATCTTCCATATAAATCGCTCCATTCGCTATCCATTGCCCGCCGGTTAGCCCCCCGTTTTATCCTCTTCAGGACACTCCGTCTGAGAACCAGCGATTGATACCAGGGCGGTGCGAAGCACCCTGTCGCGGTATATATAACCCTTGCGTTTTACATCGAGTATAGTCCCCGGCTCATAGCCGCTGTCGTCGATGCATTCGAAAACCTGGTGCAGGTTCGGGTCGTATGGAATGTCCGTCGGTATCTCCTCTATCCCGTTGCGGCGAAGCACGCTGGTAAGTTCCTGGTATGTAATTTCAACTCCCTTGATAAATGGCTGCAATGCTTCCGGGGGGGCTTCGATATTGCAGTTCATCCCCATCTCAAGGCAGTCGAGGATATTGAGCAGGTCGAATGCGAGATCATAGGCCCCGTATTTCCTTGCCTCCTGGATATCCTCATCGGCGCGGCGGCGTATATTCTGGACTTTCGCGCGCTCCTTGTTAAGCTCTTCCTCAAGCGATGCCGCTTGCCCTTCAAGCTCCTCGATCTTGCGCTTGAGCACTTTATTCTCAGCGACTTCGGCATTACCAAGGGCGCGCTCGAGGGCCGACGGGACTTCTCTCCCCTCTGCTGATGCCCGCCCCGCGGCTTCGGCATCTTCTCCGTGCGATGTATCGCCGTGGTTGATATTTATGATGTGTTTGTCCTTTTTGTTCGGAACCATGACTCAAACCACCGGATGTCTTATTGAGCCCTGAAAAGGGCGCCCCATTTTTTCCGACCCTCCTTACAGGAAGTTATGCCCCTCAATTGTCGGTGAAATCGGCATCGCGTATATCCTCGCCACCCGGCATACCCGAACCGGTGGGGCCATCCGGCGGGGGAGGATTATGGCCGTTGCCGCCCGTCTGCCCCTGCTGATGCCCCGCAGCGGCATATATCGCCTCGGCCAACTTATGCGATACCTGCTGCAGTTTCTCGGTCGCCAACTTCATCCTTTCGGTATTCTCCGAGTTCAGTGCGTCACGGGCATTGGCCAATTCGCTCTCGATGGAACGCTTCACATCTGCGCTTACCTTGTCACCGTGCTGCTGCAAGTGCTTTTCGGTCTGGTATATCAATGAGTCGAGTATATTATGCGCTTCGCTCTTCTGCTGCGTCTGGCGGTCGTCCTCCGCGTGAAGCTCGGCATCCTTGACCATCCTCTTGATTTCCTCTTCGGTGAGATTCGATGTAGCAGTGATTGTGATGGCCTGCTCGCGCCCGGTGCCGAGGTCCTTCGCCTTGACATTAACGATGCCGTTGGTGTCGATGTCGAACGAAACCTCGATCTGCGGAATGCCGCGCGGCGCGGGTGGGAGGTCGGTGAGGTGGAACCGGCCCAGGAGTTTGTTGTGATGCGCAATAGGCCGCTCCCCCTGGAATACCACGATTTCAACCATCGTCTGGTTATCAGCAGCGGTGGTAAATACCTGGCTCTTCGAAGTCGGGATGGTTGTATTCTTCTCGATGAGCTTTGTAAATACGCCGCCCAATGTCTCTATGCCCAATGAAAGCGGGGTAACATCGAGCAGCACAATATCACTCACTTCGCCGCCGAGCACGCCTGCTTGAATTGCCGCACCTACCGCCACGACCTCATCCGGGTTGATGGACAGGTTCGGGTCTTTGCCGGTCAATTCTTTGACCAACTTCTGAACCATCGGTGCCCTTGTTGACCCGCCGACCAAAATAACCTGGTCGATTTTGAAATCGGGTGTCTTAGCCTTCGCCTTTGCATCGGCAAGGGCTTGCTGCACCGGCCCACGCGTCATTTCAACCAGATCGTGGATTAATTTCTCCAGCTCGGAACGGGTAATATCGTAATTTATATGCTTCGGCCCTAACTGGTCGGCCGAAATAAAGGGCAGGTTGATTGTGGTCTTGCTCGTTGACGAAAGCTCTATCTTAGCTCTCTCAGCGGCTTCCTTGATACGCTGCATCGCCATTTTATCCGGAGTAAGGTCTATGCCCGTCTCATTCTTGAAACGCTGCGCGACCCAATCCATGACGCGCTTGTCGAAATCGTCGCCGCCGAGGTAGTTGTTGCCGTTGGTGGCCAATACTTCGAACACACCTTCGCCAATTTCCAAGACGGAAACATCGAATGTACCGCCGCCGAGGTCATAGACGAGAATCGTCTGCTCCTCCTGCTTGTCAAGGCCATACGCCAAAGCAGCGGCGGTCGGCTCATTGATGATACGCTCCACTTTGAAACCGGCAATACGCCCTGCATCCTTGGTCGCCTGCCGCTGGGCGTCGGTGAAGTACGCCGGCACAGTAATGACCGCCCGGTCAAGCTTCTCCCCGAGCTTGGCTTCAGCATCCGCCTTGAGCTTGGCCAAAACCGCGGCGCTTATCTCCTGCGGCGAATAAATCTTGCCGTCAATTTCCTTCTTCCAGTCGCGGCCCATCTCGCGTTTGACCGACGCGACGGTCCGGTCGGGGTTGGATACGGCCTGGTTCTTCGCCGGCTTGCCGACAATACGTTCCCCCTTATCCGTGAACGCTACAACAGAGGGGGTTATCCTGTCACCCTCCCTGTTATCTATAATCCTTGGTTCTCCGCCTTCCATTACGGCGATGGCGGAGTTCGTTGTCCCTAAGTCAATGCCTACTATTTTACTCATAGTCGTCTCCCAAATCAGTTGATTATGGCCATATTATATTATGTGAGTCCCCCCTTGTCAAGGCCTTAACAGGGAATTTTCTAAAAATTTTCTGCCTCCCCTCTGACCAATTTCCCCTCCGAACGGCGACCGTGAGGGAGCGACAAAAGAATTGGCGATAACGATATCTTGCAGGCGCGAAGCATTTGTCCGGAAAATGCTTCGCCCTCATGATGCGCTATAATTGTAAGCGACGACGGCCAAGGAATTAGCATTTCGTTGGAAAGGAGAAAGGTTGATTATGAAAACAGCAAAAAGCATCATTGCCGGTTTGATCAGTGTCTTCATATTAACATGCGGTGCGGTGCAAGCCCAGCAGAGCAGCGAAGTCGAAGAACAACCGGCCCAGGTTGATGATTCAAACCTTCTATTCCCCATCTGGGAGAATGCGTTCGGCTTTATCGACAGGGCGGGGAATATCGTCATCGAACCGCAGTTTGAGGACGCAGGGCACTTTTTCGAGGGGTTGGCACCGGTCGAAATCGATTATAAACGTGGTTATATCGATCAGACGGGCAAGATTGTTATCGACCCCGGGTTCGATGAGTCTTCTTGCTTCTCCGAGGGATTGGCAGCGGTCAAGACAGGCGGCAAATATGGCTATATCGACAGGACCGGGAAGTATGTCATCAATCCCCAGTTCGATTTTGCAGAGCCCTTTCTTGAGGGGGTTGCGGTGGTAATGATCGGTGATTTTGCAACAGGTAAACATGGTTATATCGACAAGACCGGGAAGTATGTCATCAACCCCCAGTTCGATTGTGCTGAGCCCTTTCTTGAGGGACTTGCAGCGGTCAGGGTCGATGATAAGTGGGGATATATCGACAGGACGGGGAATATAGTCATCAACCCGCAGTTCGATTCCTTTCTGCCATTTCGCGAGGGGCTTGCAGCGGTCGCGGTTGGTGATAAGTGGGGCTTTATCGACAAGACGGGAAATTATGCCATCAATCCCCGGTTCGATGGTGCTGAGCCCTTTTCCGAGGGGCTGGCGCCAGTGGCAATTGCTGACCTTAGAACAGGAAAGTGGGGATATATCGACAAGACAGGGATGACCATCATTGAACCCCAGTTCGATGAGGCCTACCCCTTCTCAGAGGGGGTAGCATTGGTATCTATTCTTGACAAAAAGACGGAGAAATGGAACTTGGGGTATATAGACAAGACTGGGAAGATCGTGGTCGAACCGCAGTTCGATTATGCTGAGCCCTTTTACGGGGGACTGGCATCTGTCGTGATTGGTAACAGGTACGGCTACATCGACAAAACCGGGAAGTATGTGTATGTATGGGAGTCCACAGTTTAGGGGTTTGTAATATGGCTTAAGGAGAATGATTGATTATGAAAGCAATAAGAATCACCATCGCGGGTCTGATATGTGTCCTCATCTTAACCTGCGCCCCTCTACAAGCCGAGCAGGGAAACGACCAGCAGGAGCAGGCGGTTCAGGTCGATGATTCAAACCCGTTATTCGTCATTGTTAAGGATGGCAAGTTTGGTTTTATTGACCAAACGGGGAAGATGGTCATCGAGCCGCAGTTCTCATCGGCTATGCCCTTCTCCGAGGGGCTGGCAGCGGTTAGGATTTGCAGGAAGTGGGGATACATCGACGATGCGGGGAGTGTAGTCATCAAACCTCGGTTCGATAGCGCTGATTCTTTTTCCGAGGGATTGGCAGCGGTCATTATTGGCGACTGGGCAACAGGCGAAAGGGAGTATATCGACCAAACGGGAGAGGTTGTCATCAAGCACCAGTTCAGTATTGGCTTCCCCTTCTCCGAGGGGCTTGCAAAGGTAAGGATTGGTGATGACGTAACAGGCATGTGGGGCTTTATCGACAAGACAGGCGAAGTGGTCATCGAGCCGCAGTTCAATTGGGCCGAGTCTTTTTCCGAGGGGCTTGCACTGGTCAAGATTGGCGACCCGCAAACAGGCAAGTGGGGCTTCATCGACAAGAAAGGTAAGGTGGCCATCGACCCGCAATATGATCGCGCTTATTCTTTCTCCGATGGCTTGGCCCTTGTGTGCATTAATAATATGCAAACTGGAAAGGTGGAAGGGGCTGGCGCAATCCGGAGGATAGTCCTCGACAAGTGGGGTTTTATAGACACGACCGGGAAGATGGTCATCGAGCAGCAGTTCTATTATGCTTCCCCGTTTTCCGAAGGGTTGTCAGCGGTCAAGGTTGGCGATTGGGCAACAGGGAAGTATGGATATATCAACAAGGCAGGGGAGGTCGTCATCGAACCGCAGTTCGCTGATGCTGCGCCATTTTCCGAGGGGCTGGCAATGGTGATGCCGAACATCGATGTAAATCCGGAGAGGCGCGTTTGTTATATCGACACAGCGGGGAAGACGGTCATCGAACTCCCGGGCTTTATTACCGGTGAGCCCTTTTCCAATGGACTCGCAAAGGTTTATCCCATACCGGGCGTTCTATTCTCCCCTCTTGAACCGGAAGATTGGGGCTACATCGACAAAACCGGGAAGTATGTCTGGGGGCCTGACTTGGGAGTGTTGTATAATGATCTGCAATTAGAGCCTGGGAAGAATGATCAATCATGATAACAACAGAAATCATCATCGCGGCTTTTATGTTCATCCTCATATTAACCAGCGGTGCTTTACAAGCACAGCAGGGCACAGATGAGGGGAAGCAGGCCGCTCAGGACGACGATTCAGACCCGCTGTTCGTCATCAATGAAAACGGCAAGTGGGGTTTCATCGACCAAACGGGGAAGATGGTCATCGAGCCGGAGTTTGATGATGCTATTTCCCCCCTTGAGGGGGGGCTCATTATGCCCTTCTCTGAAGGCTTGGCACCGGTTGGGGTTAATGATAAATGGGGCTACATTGACAAGAAGGGGGACATAAAGATCGCCCCGCAGTTCGATGAAGCCTGCCCTTTTTCCGAGGGGTTGGCAAAGGTCAGGATTGGCGACAGGCAAACGGGTAAATGGGGATATATAGACAAGACAGGGAAAGTCGTTATCCCTCCGCAGTTCTATTATCCCTGTGACTTTTCCGAGGGACTGGCGGCCGTCAGGATCGCCGACCGGTATACAGGCAAATGGGGTTACAGTAAATGCGGTTATATCGACAAGACAGGCAATGTCGTTATCGCTCTGCAGTTCGATGGAGCTTCTGACTTTTCCGAGGGGCTTGCAGCGGTCACGATTGGTGACTTTAACACCGGCAAAGTCGGGTATATTGATAAGACTGGCCAGTTTGTAATCAACCTACAGTATAGTGATGCTTGGCCTTTCTCCGATGGGTTAGCTGCCGTCTCAGTAGGTGACGCGGAGACAGGCAAATGGGGCTATATCGACAAGATGGGGAAGATGGTCATCGAGCCGCAGTTCGATGAAGCGGGACCCTTCTCCGAGGGATTGGCAAATGTATGTATCGGTGAATTTCGTATCAGCGACTTACGCGCCGGTAAGGCGGAAACACCAAAGTGGGGTTTTATAGACAAAACCGGAAGGACAGTCATCGAGCTGCAATACGCTTTTGCCTGCGGATTTTACGAGGGGCTTGCCAATGTGATGCCATTCCGTGAAGGAGGAATGCTGGGGGTGAGCTCCGGTTACATCGATAGAACAGGGAAACTCGTCATTGACTTCCAACCATACGACGGTGGGCCCTTTACCCATGGACTCGCGATGGCTGTTACGGTTGAAGGTTTAGAGCCGGGCACAGTGGGTTATATCGACAAGACGGGGAAATATGTATGGGGGCCCATCGGTTAATAGTCTGCAATATGGCTCAGGGAGAATGATTGATAATGAAAACAGCAAAAACCATCATCGCGGGTTTGATATGTGTCCTCATCTTAACCTGCGGCGCCCTGCAAGCCCAGCAGGGCACGGATGAGCAGGAGCAAGCGGTTCCGGTCGATGATTCAAATCCGCTGTTCGTCATTATTAAGGATGGGAAGACTGGTTTCATCGACCAAACGGGGAAGATAGTCATCGAACCGCAGTTCACGGTGTCACTTCCCCCACTTGAGGAGCTTATGGGCTTCTCTGAGGGGTTGGCACCTGTGAATATTGATGATAAGTGGGGTTACATCGACAAGCAGGGCAATATAAGGATTAACATGCAGTTCAATGATGCTCGGCCATTTTACGAGGGGTTGGCGGCGGTCAAGATCGGTGGCATGCAAACGGGTAAATGGGGATATATCGACAAGACTGGTGAAATAGTCATCAATCCACAGTTTGGATTTGTCGAAAGATTTTCCGAGGGTTTGGCGGCGGTCACGATTGGGGACTGGGCAACAGGTGAGCGTGGTTACATCGACAAGACAGGTGCAGTGGCCATCACCCCGCAGTTCGCTGATGCTTGGGACTTTTCCGATGGACTTGCGATGGTCAGCGTTGGGGACTGGATGACAAGCGATTACGGATATATTGACCATAAGGGAAATTTTGCAGTTAACCCGCAGTTTAAAAAGAGCTGGCCCTTCTCTGAAAGTCTGGCACTTGTCTTTATAGGTGAGCCGGAGAAAGGAAAATGGGGCTATATTGATAAGGCAGGAAAAATAGTCATTGAGCCCCAGTACGACGATGCTGCCCCCTTTTCCGAGGGGCTGGCCCCTGTGAGCATCAATGAAAAGTGGGGTTTTATAGACAAAACCGGGAATACAATTATCGATCTGCAATACGCTTCTGCCAGCCAATTTTACGACGGGTTGGCAGTGGTGATGCCGTTCCCTGAAGGAGAAACATGGGAGTTGAGCTCCGGTTACATCGACAAAACAGGGAAGCTCGTTATTGATATCCAACCCTACTTCGGTGAGCCCTTTTCCCATGGACTCGCAATGGTTATGACAATGAAAGGTTTTGAGCTGGATACGTGGGGCTATATCGACAAGACGGGGAAGTATGTATGGGGGCCCATCGGTCAATAGTCTGCAATATAGCTTAGGGAGAGTGATTGGGAATGAAAACAACATGGAGCATCATCGCGGGTTTAATATTTATCTTCATATTAACCTGCGCCCCTCTGCAAGCGGTGCCGACTTGGACTGGGGAATACCAGCCCGCACATGACAACGATTCAACTCCGCTATTCCTTTTTGCCAAAGACGGCAAGTTTGGTTTCGTCGACAAAACGGGGAAGGTTGCTATCGAACCGCAGTTCGAACTTGCCGACCCTTTTTCCGAGGGATTTGCCGCAGTTCTGATTGGCGATAAATGGGGATTCATCGATAAGACGGGAAAAGTAGTCATAAGTCCGCAGTTCGATGCAACCAATTTCTTTTCCGATGGGTTGGCTTTGGTATTGATTGGCTGGAAACAAGTCTATATCGACAAGACGGGGAAGGTGGTCATCGACGGGGGGTTCGATCAAGCCCACTCCTTCTCTGAAGGATTGGCAGCAGTCGTGATCGACGATGGCGGGACGGACAGGTGGGCTTATATCGACACAAAGGGGGATATAGCAATCAATACGCATTCAGACACAGCTTCATGCTTTTCCGAGGGGTTAGCGGTGATTGGGACACAGGACGAGACGGGTTCTCTGGAATATATAGACAGGCCGGGAGGAGCATCAGGTTCCGGCAGCAAGGGCCCAATCGGGTCCATTGCTGTGACGACGCATGAGTGTAAGTTAGGTTATATCGACAAAACGGGGAAGGTGGTCATCGAGCAGCAGTTCGACTATGCCTCCCCATTTTCCGAAGGGCTTGCCGCTGTCAGGGTTGGCAGCAGCACAGATGGGAGGTTCGGTTTTATTGATAAGACGGGGAATATGGTCATCACCCCGCAATTCGAATTCGCCGAGTCTTTTTCCGATGGAATGGCAGCAATAAGAATGGGCAAGAAATGGGGGTATATCGGCAGCAAGGGGAATATGGTCATCGAACCGCAGTTCTATTCTGGCGGATCCTTCTCCGACGGGTTTGCGGAAGTCAAAATTGACAGTTGGGAATGGGGACGATATGTTATTATTGATAAAAAAGGGGAATCCGTGTCGACCCCCGATATTGGGCCATCATCAGAGGATCTATACAGGTTTATACTTTTCACGGTTCCAAGGTCTATCGCTGGATTTCTTATAGACGTCCTCGGAAACACAACAAACAGCCAACCGTAGAGGGGGGGAAGGAGGATGACGGAGAATGAGAACGGGCGGAATCATCATCACGGGTTTAATCTGTTTTCTCATACTTACTTGCGCCCCTCTACAAGCCCAGCAGGGAGGCGAACCGGAAGAACAACCGGGTCAGGCCGACGGTTCAAATCCGCTATTCCGTATCATTAAAGACGGCAAGTATGGTTTCATCGACCAAACCGGGAAGGTTGTTATCGCACCGCAATTCGATTCGGCTTCCGACTTCTCCGAGGGGCTTGCATTGGTAAGGATTGGTGGTGAGAGCACGGGCAAGTATGGCTTCATTGACAAGACTGGGAATTATGTCAGCGACCCACAGTTCGGTGATGCCCTTTCCTTTTCAGAGGGGTTGGCAGCGGTCAAGACAGGCGGCGAGTGGGGATACATCGATAAGACGGGGATGATAGCCATCGATCCGCAGTTTAGCCGTACCTGGGGCTTTTCTGAAGGGTTGGCGGCGGCTGTGTATGGCAACCACTGGCGCTATATTGATAAGTCCGGGCAACGCGTCATCAAGCCTAAGTTCGACAAAGCTATGTCCTTCTCCGAGGGGTTGGCATCGGTTAAGATGGGTCGCCTTTGGGGTTATACCGACAAGGCGGGGAATTATGTCATCTACCCGCAATTCGATGAGGCTGGGCCCTTTTCCAATGGGTTGGCGGCAGTCAGGATTTTTTATCCGCCGGAAGACATGGCTGCTTACCTGGAAGAAGAGATAAAGGCTCTTCTAACAGATTTTGATCCTGTTCATTGGGAAGAGCTCACGGCTTATTTTGATAAGAATTGCAAGCTTGGCTATATCGACAAGACCGGGAAGTATGTATGGGAGCCCCCTAATTAAGCGTATGCAATAGGGGATTTTTATGCATTCGTAATTCCCCTGATTCACTGCCGTCCCACCGGTGTTCGGGAACTTGTTCCCGAAATCAATCAGGTTACCGCCAAACAATATCCCTTCTTAATTGTCAAATCAGTAGCTTACGAGATTCCCTTCAACTGTTTTATGTTTACGCGAAGCCCCCAGGCCATAAAAACAGAGGAGGTATGAGCAATGCGTACTACCCATGTTTATCTCATTGCGATATGCGCCATGTTCTTAGTGGGCTGCGGCGGTGGGGGTGGGAACGCTGTCAACCCGGGTGATGCCAACACAGTGGCATTGCATTTATTCCCGCGCACCATATATACCATAACCGGTAGGCCGGTCGAGCTTTCAGTTCAGGCGCTTATGGACGACGGTTGCACCTTAGGTGTAGAAGGGATCTGTCAATATTTCTTAGATGATCCTTCGCTTGGGAGTATCAAGGGCAGTACTTTCACTGCCGCGAACCCCGGGTCGTGCAAATTGTGGGCGGTTTTTGAAGGAGTGGCCTCTGAGACCCGGGAGGTGGTGGTTGATGATGATGGTGACCCATCCATCGAAGCCCTCGATTCGAAAGGGCATCCGGCAAGGCGTTTTCGGCTTACGGACTCGCTATATTACTCCGGGAAAGGGTTGCAGCCCTTGACGCACTATTCGGTCGAACTTACCGACCAGTCCGGCAATGCGCTTACCACCCTCGAACTGATAAGCGACGCATGGGGAAACATCCCCCCAACCCCGATATGGCTCGATATCGGCGCATCGGACGTTTCACACGGCGGGGATGCCCTTAGCGGGTTGCGCTGGGGTCAGGCGTTTGGACAATTTGATTTGGCTGTAGATGATGGAGAACAAAATCATGCTCATGAAATCGTCAATATAGTCGAAAATAAAGACCCCTATTGCTTCCCGGCATATTATGACGGCTCACCTTCCAACACGTTCCACCCTACAATCGATATCTACGCAAAGGGAGGGAATTTCGCCCCGGAGCAACGCATAAAACTGCTTGTCCTGCCCGACAAATTCTCCTGGGCTGCGGGCGACTCCCTCGCCAATCCATTGTCGGCGGAGGAGACCATAGTCGGCACCGACGGTATGTTCCTGACGGCTATGGGGAAAATCGGGCAGTTGGGGGTATATGACCTTATCGTTGACATTGCACCATTCAGCGGTTTCCTCGGCCCGGAGGATTTGGTTAATGGCGTAATGACCATAGGTTTTACCGTTCAGGAAAAAGTGCAATTAGGGAAGGATATTATCACCCAGGTTGCAGGAAAGAGAGATGGGCCGACCTCTTTCCACTTCGCGGATATTTACGATTGCCAGAATGATGATGTCTTCACCTGGGTAAACCCGCCCGTACGGCCATTCGTAAGCCAGGTCGGGAAGCCGAAAAGATATATTGTCGACCATAAAGACAAATGGGCTGAAGGCGAAGCCCTTTTGGACATAACATCCCTTGGGGAGCAAGGAGCTATCGAGGTCGGATGCTGGAATTCACCGCCGGTACTCACCGACCCGGCCCCGCGCAGTACGGGGCTCGGCTCGACGTTGAGGTTGAGCGGTTCCCGTTTTGCCGATGTCGTCCTCGACACAAATCAGAATGGGACTTATGAGCCGGGCATCGATATACTCGACAATATCATCGACCCTCAAGACCCCGACCTGCTCAGCATGATGGAGAAAACAGGAAATGGCGTCATACCCCCCGGTGCGCGTACGGTTCAAATCAACGGGCAGGAGTTTTACCAGTTTGGCGGGATATATATTTCAGACCCCGCGAAAATAATGATTTTAGGTAAGATACTTCAGGGCGTTTATCTTGATATACCCACAGGCCAGGTTGAGTTGGAAGGGCATGGGATCAAGGATTTCACCGCTACGGCAGTATATAAAGATAAGCACATCGAAGATTGCACTGCAGATGCAAGCTGGCACACATCCGATGAATCAATGGCTGTGCCCAAATCCAATCAACCCGGCAGAATACAGTTCATCGGCCCCGGTAGGTATGAAATATGGGCGGATTACCAGGGCTTCAGCACGCAGAGGGAAAATGTTGAGGTGCATGATTACGCCGCGCCTGAGTGGAATTCAACCGAGGGAGTGCGGTATGCGAAATACATGAATCCCGGGGCGTGGTGTATATATTTCAACAAGGCCACGGATGTCTCCATAATAGTCAGTTACAGGTTGTATATATTTGAAGAATACCCCAAGGGCAATTTCACATTGGCCAGCGATGTTCAGGACATTGAGACAGCAAGCGGGGCGCCTGATTATGACTATAGCGTAGTTATAACCGGCCTCGCCCCGTCAAAACCTTTGTTCCTCGGATTGAGGGCGTATGATAAATATGGATTGGAGACGAACAACACCGATGTATATTATTGCGACCCGTATGCGCAGCCCATTGAATTGCCGCCGGGATGGCTTATGTACGGCCACGACCCGCAGCATACAAGCCGCGCTGATTTTGCCGGGCCGACGTCGCTGCAATGGGGCTCGCTGAGCGTCGAGACGGCATACAGCGGCGTGGCGGGTTATCCCAATGGAGGGGATGAATACCCACTGTATGTAATGCTGAAGGATAAGTTGGTATGCATTACATATTATGGGGAAAAGCTATGGGAATACATTTTCCCGTTTGCCCTTGATACAGGGGACTATCATATTCCAACCGTTCTGCCTTCAACGGATGGGGCATTCGTAACCGCAGGGGATAAGTTGTATCACATAGTCGCACCCGGACAGGTTGCATGGGAGATGCAACTCCCCGGACGCGCGGAGGGGGCGCCGACTGTTGGGCCGAACTATATCTTAATCGTTCCATGCGAGCCGGATTATTTGGTTGCCGTAACACCCGGGGAAGGGATTTTCTGGCAGCAGCAAATACCAGGTTTGGTCGGCCTCCCGGCAATGGGGCACAATGGACTTTTATATGCCGCTACCGGTAATGGGATTGCGGCGTTAAGCCCCGGTAAGGGTTCCATCATATTCACCAGCAATGCTTCGGGTGCTGCAAAAGGGCCGTTAATAGCTGAGGACGGCACAATATACCTGCTGAAACAACAACATGTTGTCGCGTTGACGTCAACGGGGGAACTGAAATGGGATTGCCCTGTCCCGGCATTGCACGGGAACATCTTCCCCCCTGCTCTGGGCGCCAATGGCCGGATCTACTTCGTCGCCGACGAGGGGCTTTGTGGGGTTAATGCTGATGGCACGTTGGCATTCAATGCGTCCATTATATTGTCGCAGTTTATAGCATCCCCGACTGTCGATGCCGATGGGCGGGTTTACTTGACTACAGTGGGGAATTACATGCCGAACCGTTATCTCAGCTTATATTCCCCTGATGGCGTGCTGCTTAAGAAAATCGAGGTTATGCCGGGGTTTGGGGAATGCCAGCCGAATATTGTCGATGACGGCATTCTCTTCGTCGGCCTTATGCTGGTGTGGTGATAGGGATTAATTAATATTGATTTTTTATTAAGATAATGCCTTTAAAGAGTGGGGCAGGCTTTCCATCCAGCCAACATCCACTTAGGTTATAAGTTGCCTTTGAAGAGGCAGGCTGGAAAGCCTGCCCCACACTTATGGGTTTATGGATGGAACGGAGGTTTTATGATATTTAATTTGTAGGCCTACTTGCATCAAGGAATCATGGTATAATATATGAAACCCCCCAGAAAGACTTTTTATAGATTGAGAATTCAGGCGAATCCCCCCAATTAAATAATTCTATCAAGGAGGTCCGAGTAATGCGGATAACTCGTATTCTTGTTATCGCGGCCGTTATCTGTCTTTGGACGGGATGCGGCGGCGGAGGGGGGGACCTTGCTCCTCCAACTGATGCGCGCCCGGTATCGCTTCACCTTTACCCCCGCACGATTTACACCATCGCCGGGAAGCCGGTCGAGCTTTCCGCGCAGGCAGTGATGGATGATGGGAGCATCATCGGGGTGAACGGTGCCTGCCGGTTTTTCATCGATGATCCGTCTGTCGGGACAATCGAAAGCGGCATCTTAACCGGCAACAAGCCCGGGGTGTGCAAAGTATGGGCGGTCTTCGAGGGGGTGGCGTCCGAAGAAAGGGCGGTAATTGTGGACGACGAGGGGGATTTGAGCATCGATACATTGGACTCGGCGGGTCAGCCCGCAAGGCATTTCCGGTTGAACGATTCGCTTTATTACTCCGGCAAGGGGCTCGAACCATTTTCCCCATACAATGTAGAACTGACCGACCCCTCGGGGAATATTCTCACAACCCTTATTTTAACATCAGATGCCTGGGGCAACATCCCGCTGACACCAATCTGGCTCGATGTCGGGGTGGTGGATTCATCGCACGAAGGGGGTGGGCTTAACGGGCTTCGATGGGGCGAGGCATTGGGGTCGTTTGAGGTGGAAGTTGCCAATGAGACCAAATGCGTGGCCAAGGAACTGGTGCATATTGTAAATAATGACGACCCTTATATCATCCCCGCCTACGATGACGGCTCCCCCACGAACACGTTCCACCCTTCAATGCAAATCTGCGTCAAGGGCGGCAATTTCCCTCCGGGGCAACAATTGAAGGTGCTCGTTATCCCCGACCGGTTTTCCTGGGCGAACGGGGACGCCATATCAGGCACGAAGCTCAACGTGGATGCCGCTGTCGGTCCCGATGGCGCGTTCTCAAAAGCCCTTGGGGTAGTCAATGATGTGGGTGCATATGACATTGTAGCCGACATTCCCCCGCTCGAGGGCTCACTCGGCCCGGAGGATATTGTGAACGGCGTATTGACTGTCGGATTCACTGTGCAGGATAAAGTCCAGCCGGGCATGCAGATAATCACGCAGGCGGCAGGAAAAAAGGACGGCATAAGCACGTTTCATTTCGCCGATGTATTCGACATTGAGAACGATGATGTTTACACGTGGGTAAACCCGCCTATCCGTCCGTTTGTTTCCCAGGTCGGCAAGCCGAGGAGGTATATAGTCGACCATAAGGAAACATGGAACCAGGGCGACCAGTTGTTGGATATCACATCCGTCGGGGAGCAGGGCACGGTCGAAGTGGGATGCTGGAACTCACCGCCGGTTCTCACCGACCCCGCTCCGCATAACACCGGCAAAGGCTCGCAGTTGCGCCTGAACGGGTCACGGTTCGCCGATGTCATCCTCGACACCAACAATAATGCCCAATACGATCCCGGATTGGATATACTCGACAACATCATCGATGCACAGGACCCCGACCTGCTCGAATTGATGGGCAAGACCGGTGACTCAATCATCCCGCCGGGGGTACGCACCGTACAGGTCAACGGGTTGGAGTTCTATCAAATCGGAGGAATTTACATCTCCGATATAAAGGACATGAAGATAACCGCCAAGTACATCACCGATGTTTTCATCGACACAATCCCCGGGCAAGGGGAGTTGGAGGGCCAGGGGACTCGCGATTTCATAGCGAAGGCGCTATATAAAAACGGGGATATAGAGGATTTGTCATCGAAGGTAGAATGGCATACGTCCAACCCGAACCTTGCAGTGCCAATGGTGGAGACGCCGGGGAGGGTGAATTTTATCAGCCCCGGGAAATACGAGGTATGGGCGGAGTACAAGACTTTCACGTCGCAGAGGATTATGGTCAATGTGGCGGAGTACGCCCCGCCTGTATGGGAATCGGGTTCCGGGGTGAAACATGCCAAGTATATCGGCCAGGGCAATTGGCGGGTGTACTTCGATCGTGCGACCGATGTCTCAGCGGTGGTGAATTACAAGCTGTTCTGGTTCGAGGAACACCCGTATGGCGACTTCTCATTGGCCGTCAATACCGCGATGCTTGACCCGACAGACGGGGCGCCCGATTATGACTTGTCCGCTGTCGTAAGCGGGCTGCCATACTCAACCCCTGTATTCTTCGGCTTGAGGGCGTCCGACAAATTCGCCCTGGAAACCGACAACAGCGAGGTTTATTACGCCGACCCGTATGTGCAACTGTTGGACCTTCCTCCCGGTTGGCTGATGTACGGCCACGATGCGTTCCATACAAGCCGCGCGGATTTCGCGGGCCCGGTGATGCCGGAGTTGGGATGGTCCAACGCGGAGGTATCATACAGCGGTACTGTGGCCTGTCCCACTGACGATGGGAATTATTTCTACTATGTCATGGCGAAAGACAAGCTTTTATGTCTCTCACAGGATGGTGAAGTGGAGTGGGATTACTATTTCGACAACCTCCAGAACGGCGACCAGCATCTGCCGGTAATATTGCAGACCTTTGAAGGTGTTTTTGTTGCGGCCGCAGACAAGTTCTATCACATCGTCGCCCCCGGTACAGCCGAATCGGTCGTATCACTCCCGGGCCGCACAAAAGGGGCCCCCACCGTTGTCCTGAACGACCTTATATTAATCCCCTGCGAGCCGGATTTGCTTGTGGCCATAATGCCCGGAGAGGGTATTGCATGGCAGTTAGCAATAGCGGGCATGGCCGGCGTACCGGCAATGGGACATAACGACCTGCTTTATGTCGCCACCGGCAGCCGGATAATGGCGCTGAATCCGCTGGATGGAATTGTTGTATTCAGTAACGATGCTTCCGGCGGGGCAACGGGGCCGGTTATTGCTGATGACGGAACAATTTACCTGTTAAAGAAACAGGAATTGGTTGCGCTGACCCCTGTGGGTGATATTAAATGGAAATGCCCCGTCTATGCCCTTCACGACCACATCTTCCCGCCTGCAATAGGGCCCGACGGACAAATTTCCTTTCCGGCGGATGAGGGTCTTTATGGCGTTACACCTGACGGCAAGATAGCGTTCACTGCGACTCTTACATTCTCGGAGCTTATCGCCCCGCCGACGGTTGATACCGAAGGGCGTATTTATCTCACGGTGATTGGCACTTACCCCGCCCAACGTTTTCTGTACATTTTCTCACCGACAGGGGTGCTGTTGAACAAGTCCGTGGTGGCGACCGGCTATGGCGATTGCCAGCCGAATATCGTCGGTGATGGAGTGCTGTTTGTCGGCTCGATGATGCTGCATTGATATGTAGCTTATAAATCACTTGTAGATCAGAGGAACAATGTTATTGCACGGCCCCGCCCGGGGCCTTTTTGGTTAATGGACAGCCCTGGGACCGTCCCCAAGGCTGTCCTCAAGGATGGGTGATTACAACAGTTGGAACGGGCAGCACAAGCTGGTATCCTTTTACAGATGAGCAGTGTTTAGAGGCTTTTGGAGCGCAGCCGATGCAACATTTCTCGACGGAAAGTTTTAGAGATACCATCCTCGATATGGGGGCTGACCTTGTCGGGTTTGCTGATTTGAGCATGATACCCGATAACATTCGCGACGGCTTCCCGAGGGGGATTTCAATTGCCAAGAGATACGCCCCTGAAGTCATCGCGGGCATACACAACGGGCCCACCCCCGAATATGCCGCGATGTATGAGCGGCTCAACGCGGAGTTGAATTCAGTGGTGAAGCGTATCGCGGCATACATCGAGAGCTTGGGTTTCAACGCCAAAGCACGTCTGTCAACTGTGGCAGGACCGTCAAAAGGGAATATTGTGGTTGAATTCAAGCCTCTCGAGAGCATCGCGGTGCGCCTTCCGCATAAAACCATCGCGACATTGGCCGGGCTCGGCTGGATAGGCAAGACCGACTTGCTGGTCAGCAGGGAATATGGGCCGCGCATACGCTTGGCGAGCATCCTGACCGACGCCCCATTCGCCTGCGATAAGCCGGTTGTTGAAAGCCGGTGCGGGGAGTGCGTCGCCTGCGCCGGGGCTTGCCCGGTTAAAGCGGGGAGGGTTGATAATTGGCAGAGGGATGTACCGGAAGAAAAACGGTACGATGTGCATAAATGCTATGAATTTGCGAAAAAGATTTCCTTGGAGAGGGGGTTTAACCATCATTTATGCGGGATATGCATTGCAGCATGTCCAGTGGGGAAGGCTAAGGGCCTCTGACAAAAAAGTGGACAGCCCCAAGGCTGTCCCCATACTTTGCTTTGCGAAGAAATAGACGATATTCAAAATACTACTTCATGCAACCTGTGAAAAATGTTATAAATACGTATGATTTGTGGTTTAAGACGGATTTGAGTTGATTAAGCTGTTTAACAAATTCGGTTTCATTTGCATCGTCGCACTATTGCTGCCTTTTAGCATTGGGAGCGGCCCTGTAATTAGCGCAGAGGAATATATCAAGCTCGATGAATCGCGGGCCGTCACCCTTATGTTGAATGAAATAAATCGCTTGAGAGCCGTCGAGGGTTTGGGGCCGCTAACACTTTCGCCTGAATTGTCGGCCGTATGCCGCCGGCATTCCAAGGATATGGCCGAGCGGGATTATTTCAGCCACCTCGACCCCGACGGCCTTGATGCCAACGACCGCGTACGCCAGGCGGGGCTTAGTTGCCTTGTGAGCGAGAATATCGGGGTTTACCGCACCGACAGGATCCCCATGGGACGCATCATCTCTGACCTCATGGACAGCTTCTATAAAAGCGAGTTGCATCGTGCGAATATGCTCAACCCATATCTGACCCATGTTGGGATTGGGTTTTACCAGGATGCATGTGGCGCATCGAGCATCTTCGGCGATGATGAAAACCGGTCGGAGAATAAGGGTTATGGCGTCATCTTTGTCACGCAGGATTTTTTTCACCTTGAGATAACCAAGACTGAACCGGCGGCGCTTCCCGCAAGAGTACCCGCAGGCCAGGAAGTGGAGCTTAAAATCGGGACTGCGAGCGACTTCGATTACCTCTCGCTCCATTTCGAGAGAGATGGCTTCTTCACCGAGGAATATCTCGTGCAACTCGATCCTGAGGATTCAAGGGAATATGGTTGTACCGTGCGGTTTGCCCAGAGGGGGCGCTGGGCATGTCACGTCACCGGCATCTATGACCAGGTACATGGCCTCAGCCGCGGCATCGGCCAGATGGAATTTGTAGTGCAATAATCGTAAGTGCCGCCAAACGGACAGGCATGCATCTTCATCACATTATCCCCAGATTTTCTCAAACAGGATGTGTATCTTTGTTGATTTTCAGACAGCCAGGTAGGAGGCCCCCCCTTTTGTCCCCCCCGCTTCGCGGGGGGGAGATAACACCAAACCCGGCATTTATCCTCCTCGTGAGAGAGGGAATTATAATAGGCTTCACTTTATCCTCCTCGTGAGGGGGGGATAACGGGAGGTCGCTTCTTCATCTCCCCCCCGCGAAGCGGGGGGGACTAAAGGGGGGGCTTATTACAGTACCACCTTGCAAAGCTGGGCCCAGTACAAAACTAATCCGACCATAATCACAAAAAAACCTTAGACGCGATGGTTTTAATTTGAGCCGCAATATGATTTCATGATTTATAGGTTACATGGCAAAGCCTCGTTACAATTGCGACCTTGCGTTTTTCAGCTACTTCTTTCCCCCTGAAACGGGTGCGGGAGCGGTGCGCCTCGGCGAGTTCGCCAAGGGCCTTTCGGATCTGGGACGTAAGCTGAAGGTGCTGGCACCCCTGCCGAATTACCCGTCCGGTGAAGTATATAAGAATTACCCTTTGAATAGTTACCATAGGGAATTGTGGAATGGAATCGATGTGCTTCGCGTACCGCTCATCCCGCCGAAGGGTCAAGGCGGCGCGCGGCGTATGCTGAGCTACATCAGTTTCAACCTGTCCGCTGAGTGGGCAAAGACATTTCTTCTCGATGCAAGGCCGGGGGCGGTTTTTTTCAGTTCACCGCCGGTACCCGCGATTCTTCCGGCCCTACGTATGGCCAAGTGTCACCGGGTACCATTCATCCTCGATGTGCGCGACCTCTGGCCGGAGATCGCGGTGGCGCTTGGGCTTATGAGAGAAGGGTCGGTTATTCATCGATATCTTAGCGGGATTGTGCGGCGGGCCTACCAATACGCATCGGCAATAATCGTAACAGCGCAGGGGGACGCCGATGCCGTGGCGAGGTGGGGCGTTGACGCAAAGCGTATAAAACTGATACCCAATGGCGTGAATATGGAAATATTCCGTCCCGATGAAACCGACCGGCGCGAAATCCGCGCGAAACTCAATATTGGTGATGACCTCGTAGTCGTCTATTCCGGCAGCTTCGGACGTGGTATGAACGACCTCGATACGCTCTTAGAAACGGCATTCCTGCTGCGCGAAGCGAAGGGGATAAGATTTCTGCTTGTCGGCGAAGGGGATAAGCATACTGAGTTAAAAGAACAGGCATCTAAAAGGAATATTTCAAATATCATTTATATACCTTCCCAGCCGCCGGAAGAATTGAATGCCTACCTCAATGCCGCCGATATAGGGTTCATACCGAGAAGGGAGCTTGCATGCGATACCGGCGGCAATGTGCCGGTGAAGATGTTCGAGTATATGGCAGTGGGGCTTCCGGTGCTTCTTACGAGCATTCCCGGGTGCGAGGCGGAGAGGATACATCGGGAATCCCGCTCTGCCGGTGCGTGGTTCGCGGCAGGCGATGCGGTAGGGGCATCAGAGTGGATTCGTGATGCAAAGGGAAATATCGACAACCTGAAGGCCGGGGCAAAGGCTGGGCGGGAGTATGTGGTGAAAAACTATGACCGCGCGGAGGGAGTAAGGAAGCTCAATAATATATTGTCGGAAGTGCTGAGTCCCACGTAAGGGCACAGCATGCCTGCTGTAAGGGCGAAGCATTTGCGGACAAATGCTTCGCCCCTACGCTCACCTCACCGGTTGATGGCTGAAATCAAATCGCGGGTGTGCCCATGCTACACCGCTCGACTATCCTGATTATTTTTGTTATCTTTTGCCCCCGTCCTTAAGGAGGTTGGAAAAAATGGAAAAAGAATGTGAATGCGCGGAAAGCGAGCTGACGAATAAGCTGAAAGCTATTGAAGGCGAAATTGTTAACTTGGACCAATCATGCGCGGTGAATATATTGGCCGACAAGGTGCATATGAAGCAGTCGGCGGGGGGTATTGTGAGGGCCGAGAAGGTCAAGATGGAGGATTCATTCGCGCTGGTCGTATATGCCAACGAAGTTGAAGGGGAAGTAAAGTCGCTGTTCTCACCGGCAGCCGCCTTGATAGCGGGAGGCGCGATACTCTTAGCGCTGCTGCTGTGGCGCAGGCGGTAGATTACCACATTATTTTGTGACCCATAAAAACAGGCGGCCCGCCGCCATATGGCGACGGACCGACCTCCTATATCGAGCAGCTATCAATCAATAGCCGCTCTTCCCTGCGTTTTCTTTCTTACAGCGCTCCCACCAGGAGTGACATCCGCGCTGATGGGTTTGCATTTGAATTTGATGCGCTTTTTCCGGCCGGAAATAAAAATTTATCGATTGAATGTGTTAAAGAAACTTCATAATATGTAATAAGCGGAATTCTAAAGGAACTTTTATTCAAATGTAACAGGAGGCCCTGGAGATGTTCAGCAAAGTCATCAAATTAAGTCTGGCTGTGCTCTTTTTGTTTTCCTGTACACCTTATGCGCAAGGGCAATCAGTAATCGGCGGGGTGTCGGAAAAGGAGGCGCCTGCAGAGAAGAGAGAGGTTTCAGAAAAACCCATTGCAGACCTCGGGTTCCTCGAACCTTTATCCGGGACTATGACATTAAGCCCTGACGGCAGGCACCTTGCTTATGTTTCTCAAGCCGGCAAGAAGCAGGTTCTCGTCCTGGATGGAAAGGAGGGGAAGCAATATGACATCATATATGCAGCTGCAGAAATCGGCGCTCGCACCACCGAGGGGGAGTGGAAGCAACTTGACACCCAATATGGAGGGAGCGGGCTCGTCTTCAGCCCTGGCAGCACGCGTATTGCTTATTGTGTCAAAGACGGCAAGAAGGAGTTTGTGGTTATTGACGGAGAAGAGGGGAAGCAATACGATAAAATCGTCCACATCCCTGTCTTCAGCCCCGACAGCACGCGTGTTGCTTACTGTGTCAAAGACGGCGATAAGGAGTTTATTGTCATGGATGGAGAGGAGGGGAAGGGATACGATGGCGCTGCTTGGCCTGTCTTCAGCCCTGACAGCAAGCAGCTTGTCTATACTGCTATGCTCGGCGAGAAGTTAACCGTGGTACTTAATGGTGAAGAAGGGAAGCAATACGACAATATTGACGCTGTTCCTTCGCTGGTATTCAGTCCGGACAGCAGGCGGCTTGCGTACTGCGCCAAAGACGGAGATAAATGGATCGTAGTTGTGGACAGCCAGGAGGTGGCGAAATACGAGGACGTAAGAATGACAGAGTTCGTCTTCAGCCCTGACAGCAAGCGGATTGTCTATGCTGCTCAGATCGGCACGAAGTGGTTTGCTGTCGTGGATGGAAGGGAGTGGAAGGCATACGATGCAGTCAGTCCTCCAGCCTTCAGCCCTGACAGCAAAAGGGTTGCATATGGTGCTTGCTCCGGTTCGGATTGGTTTATTGTTATGGATAGGGAAGAGGAGAAGACATGTGGTCCCATCGGCGCGCTTACCTTCAGCCCCGACAGCAAGCGGACTGCTTTTGTTGCCAAAGTCGGTGATAAGCAGGTCGTGGTCGTGGATGGAGAGGGGGGGAAGCAATACGATGGCATCGGGCAACTGGGACCAATCTTTAGCCCTGACGGCAAGCGGATTGTTTATATCGCGAAAGTCGGCGAAAAGGATATTGCGGTCGTTGATGGGGAAGAGGGCAAGCAATACGATGTCATTTTCAGGGGCTCATTAATTTTCAGCCCTGACGGAATGCGGGTTGCTTATTCTGCCATAGAATTCACAAAAGCCGGTTCGGGATGGTTTCTGAAATGGTTTGTGGTGGTGGATGGAGTGGAGGGGAAGCAATATGATGGTTTTATGACAGGAGGAGGGCCTTTCTTTGACTCACCTGACAGCTTACATTACTTAGTTCCAATCGGCAGCGAAATATATTTAGTGGAAGAGAAGCTCGAAGGGAACACTGGTCAAGTATCGGCCTGATATGAAAAAAACCAAGGCATCTTTAATCAAATGTGACAGGAGGCTTGGAAGATGTTCAGCAAAGTCATCAAGTTGATTTTGTCTGTCCTCTTTGCGCTGTCCCTGACTTCCTATGCGCAAGGGCAACCGATGAACGGCAGGACGGACGAGAATGAAGCGCAAGGGGTTAAAAGGGAGGTTACAGAAACACTTTTGGTAGATTATGGTTCTCCATCACCGGTATCTGCCGACACATGGTGCCTAAGCCCCGACGGCAGGCATGCCGCGTATATAGCCAAGGCAGGCAAGAAGCGACTCGTGGTCGTGGACGGTCAAAAGGGGAATCCGTATGATGCAATTGAGGGATTTCACTTCAGCCAGGACGGCAACCAATTCGTATATAAGGCCCAGGTGGGCGATAAGTGGGTTGTGATCCTTAACGGTGTAGAGGGGAAGCAATATGATTACATTGGGGCAAGTGGAATCGAATTCAGCCCTGACGGCACCCGACTTGCTTATTTCGCCCGCCTCGGGGATAAGTGGGTAATGGTCGAGGGCGGCGAAGAGTTGAAGCAATATGACGGCATGGGCACTATCGTCTTCAGCCCCGACAGCAAGCGGCTCGCTTATAGCGCCGGTATCGGCAATAAGAGGTTAGTTGTTGTCGATGGTGAAGAGGAGAAACAATATGAAAGCATAGGGGGAGGAACTACCTCCTTCAGCCCGGACAGCATTGTGGAAGGAACTGTCGTCTTCAGCTCGGACAGCAAGCATATTGCCTATGTTGCCGGAGCAGGTGGAAAATGGTTTGTAGTTGTTGATGGCATAGAGGGCAAACCATATGATGACATAGAAACTAATTTCACCTGGTTCTACGCGGAAGGAGGAACAATCAGCGGGCTCAATGCCAATATGAAGCTTGGGAAAGTGTCGCCGAAATTCAGCCCAGACAGCACGCGGATAGCCTATGCCGCAGCAGTAGGAGATAAGCATCTCCTGGTCGTTGATGGTGTAGAAGGCAAACAGCATAATAGCCGCATTTTAGAATTCGCCTTCAGCCCCGACAGCAAGAGAGTCGCATATAGTGCGGAGGAGGGTGATAAAGAGATTGCGGTTATCGATGGCGATGAGGGCAAGCTTTATGACACCATCGACGGTTACTCGCTCTGTTTCAGCGCTGACAGCACGCGTGTGGCTTACAGGGCCAATCTCGGCAAGAAGTGGTTCATCGTCTTAGATGGTGAAGAGTGGAAACAATACGATGACGCTAACCAACTCGTCTTCAGCCTTTACGGCGACCGATTCTGTTATTGCGCTAAGGTCGGCAAGAAGTGGATGGTTGTCACGGATGGCGTAGAGGGGAAACAGTATGATGACATCGCGGTAGACACGCTTATCTTCAGCCCTGACGGCAAGCGGGTTGCTTACAGCCCAAAGATGGGTAAGAAGTGGCTCGTGGTTGTGGATGGGAAGGAAGGAAAGCTGTATAATGCTACGGGAAAGGGCACTCCAATATTCACCCCGGACAGCAAGCATGTCGTCTATACCGCTGTAGCTGGTAAGAAATGGAATGTCGTCGTGGATGAGGACGAGAGGAGCCTGCAAGGAACTATCCTCGAAGGAGGAGGTCCTTCTTTTGATTCCCCTGACAGCATGCACTATTTAATAATAGATGGGCACAAGAAATTGTTCTTAGTGGAAGAAAAATTTGAGTGAGGATGCGCAGCGATATTTCCGCCATCCGATCGCTTAAATGTTGCGGTTTTTTCCCCGGAGATATTGAAATCTCGTTGGATTCGATTAAAATTGATTAAGCGCAATGACGATGATGCGCAAAAAAGCTTGTGAAGATTATGAGCCTGGCCCCGAAAGGGGCAAGGCGTCATTTTCACCTCATGATATGGAAGATAATGGGCAATTATTAATTATCTTCACCGGCTCTCATAAACACCATGAAACCCGCACTGGTGCGGTCATCCAACGACGCCCGCCCGATGAGGTCATCACACGAACATCCTGCGGGGGAGCATACCAGCAGTTCTTTGATTTCTTTCTTAAAGAAGAATCCCGCGACAACTCCATCTCACCGAGATTGAAACACGACATCACGTTGCGACGTAAAGTGGAGGAACGCCGCCCCAGGTGCCGAGAGGAATATGACCTGCGCGAAGTCCTCAGCGGGATCGGTTCCTTCTTCGGCGTGGAAACCGCACACATCGCCATAGGCTGGTTCCATAGCCGCGGCGGGAAGGGCTCCATTGAATTGGGGTATGTCCTTTTGGATGAGGATGTCATCCTCATCAACGAAGTCCTGAACCTGCTTCCGCGCTATGTCATTGAAGCTATCGTTGCTCACGAGCTTTGCCACCTGATAATCCCGCCGTGTCCGAAGAACGGTAGGCTCATAAAGCACCATTCGGAATTCAAGCAATATTACATGCTTCATCCGTCCTCGCGCCTGTATGAGCGCAATAAAGTCAAGATTCACGCTTTTCTGTTCAACTAATCCGACAAATGATTTAGAATTGTCCCTAAGGAGGTCCGCCTTAGAGTTATGCCTTGTCATCTGATACATGGCACCGATGAATATCGTATCGCCAAGCGCGTTGAGGAACTGCTCGGCGGGGCCGAGCTTCTCACCGAGATGAATCTGCACCGCTTCGACCTTGAGCTTACGCCCGATGCCTTCCCGCAGGCAGCGGAATGCGCGCTTACGCCGCCGTTTATGGGTGGCCAGCGGGTGGTATTGGTGGCGGGGGTCGGACATTTGGAGCGGCGCGTGAAATCCGTCCACGATGATGAGGAGAAAACCGAATCGGACCCCAATGCGGTCGAGGTCGCATCGAAGCTGAAGGAGCTTCCCTCATATTCGCTGCTCATCCTCTATGACCGGTTGCGCAAGCTCGATGGCCGTGGCAAGCTCTACAAAACCTTTTCGTCTTTTTGCGAGGTCGAGGAATTCAGGCCATTGTTCTTCGACCCGCTTGCATCCGACAACAGGGAGCTCGGGGAGTGGTTGAAGGGCAGGGCGGATGCGTACGAGGTGAAACTGAAATCCTCCGGCCTGCGCGAACTGATATTGCGTTTGGGAAGCGACCTTAGGTCGGTGGATATGGAGATGGAGAAATTCCGCCTTGCCTACGGGTCGGGTGCAGAAATCGGCGCATCGCAGGTGGCCGAACTGACCCCCCCCACCATCACTCATTCAATCTTCAACCTGTGCGACTCGCTTGGGCAGGGGAAATTGAATACGGCCCTTGGATTCCTCCATGGGATGCTTGCGGCTAAATCGCCGCCGCCTTACATCCTCACCATGCTCGCGAGGCATATTCGCAATATCGCCATCGCGAGAAGCCTCATCGACAATGGGGCCGCCGAAGAGGATATCAAGAAATCGACCGGCATAAGCAACCGCTGGGTATTCGACCGCTTCATCATGCAACCGCGACGCTTCAAGGGTAATTACGCGAAAGCCCATGGCATCTTAGCCGAATGCGACGCGCAGCTTAAAAGCTCGGGGATGGACCCCAAGACGGCGCTTGAGTTGTGTATAATACGTCTCTGGGCTATGGCCGGGGCTGTTAAGTGACCGAAGGGGGTTAAGGTTTCAGCCATATTATGCGCATCTTATGGAAAATATTCATCGGCTTACTTTCTACTATTATCGCAATCATTGTGATTGCCGACCTGTTCATATTCTTCTGGCTGCAATCGAACCCGGACAAGGTAAGGAAATATGTCGCCGGACAGACCGGCAACAAGGTCGATATCGGTTCAGTCGGCGGGGAACTCATCTTCGGTTTCCATGCGACCGACCTCGTTGTCTTTCCCTCAGAGAACCCGCTTCACCAGAAGCTTCTCAGGGCTTCGTCAGTTCGCTTCCGACCATCTGTTTCCTCGCTGGTGAAGCGAAAACCCTTCCCATCCAGTGTGCAGTTGGATGATTTCGACACCTTCCTCACAATAAACGAAAAAGGCGAACTGGTCCTGCCCGCGTTCTCAAGATACGCCAACCAGGGGGGCATAGTTACAAAACCTCTTGATTTGCCGTGTGATGTCGTTGTGCAGTTCAGCAGGGGCTCGATATATCTCAATTGGTATGCCCCCGGGATTCCGGCTGCCCAGGCGGGGCTGAGCGAAGTCCATGGCAAAGGCAGGTTGATGAAGAGCGGGCAAATTATCGTGGATGACATACGCGGTGTACCGGCATTCGGGTCAAAGGAATTGCGCGCCTCGGGAAATATCGATCCCTTTGCCGCAAAAAGCCTCGACATAAATGTCTCAGGCGAAGGGATTAACCTCTTTGGATTTTCTGCTTCCCTGAGCCCGCTGTTCGCGGGAATCCCTGATTCCATGCTTCCCACGGGGACTGCTGCCGCCGACATACGCATCTCCGGCCCATTCGATAATATTACCCTTGAGGGCAACCTGAAACTTACATCCGGGAAACTCGCGAGTATGAAAATCACTTCCGGAGATCTCCCCTTTTCATACTCCGATAAAACATTAAAAGTAAACAATGGAACAATAAACTGTTATGGCGGGACCATAAACCTTGACGGCGAATTAATGCTGGCGAAAGGCCCCGCATACCGTTTCTACACCAAATTCAGCAATCTGGACGTAAATGCATACCTCGAAGAAATCCACCTTTATTTCCAGGAAGCCGGCGGCGCGTACAAGGGCCAATTCGATGGTTATGGCAAACTGAGCGACCCCGATTCGTTTATCGCCACCGGCCATTTTACATCCGCCAATGGGACTTATCTCTCGCCATTCCCAACCTATGCGACCGGCCTTCCGGATATGCTCGGTTATAAGGTGCTGCGGGTTGAATTCGATATTGCGCGCGGGGTTATCGCCATAAGCAGCCTTCTGCTCGATTCGGATATTTTGGGCGTTGTCGGCACCGGGACCATCGACCGGCAGCACGAACTCGACATGAAAGGCCAGATGAGGTTCCCGCGCTCCATAGCCTATGCCGTGCCGAGCCTGAAGAAATGGGCCCCGGTGCTACCTACAAATAAGGAAGATAAAGTGGTGGTGAATTTCACCCTTAAGGGGGATATAACACACCCAAAATTCGAACCCGTGCTTCCGAACAACATCTTCGAGGGATTCCTTACGGGAGATATGAACATCCTCGAAAACGCGAAAGATTTCTTCGGAAATTTTTTCAAATAACACCGTGCACGGCACTATACGAAGATTAGATTATTAGGACGTTTGTAAACATCCCCAATTCGGCCTCACATGGGGGGCGTTTATTATTTAAGAGTATAATGAATCTAAGTATATTAGACGGGGCCCTTATGGATTGTGGGGTTATATTATGGAGAGACTATTCCCCCCCCTTTTTGTTTTGGTATTAATGTTCACCTTCGGGTGTTCAAAAAATGCCGATATACCGTCATCACCCGATGTTGAAACCACGAACGAAAAATCATCCTCCGTGGAGAGCCATTTTATCTGGGGTATGTGGCAATTCATTGCCGATCCCGATAAAGAAGCATTGGATATTGTCCAACTTCGTTCGGGGGATGTGCATCTCAACGCCCTGCATTTCTTGGAACCCCCCCAGCTTGTGTACCTCACAGTTGAATCAGTCAAAATCAAAGGCAATATACTCGATGCCGACATCGGCCTGAAGCATCCGTTTTCAGGGCATACGGAATTCACCGGGTTTGATGTATGCGGCATATTCATCACAAACGGCTCAATCACAGGATTCCACGACCCCGACCTGCGTGTGGCCGGCGAAGGTGATACGCGGCTGCTCAACACCGATGGCTACACCCGTTGGTGGAATCCCCTTGAATTCCCCCACGGGACAACTATCCTCAATTATATCGACGGTATGCTCGGCACACCCGCTAACAGCGCGGATTACAACTGCGCCCTCAACGCTTACAAATATTTCGCCGATGGTCTTGACAAAGATACCCCTGTCACGACATTAGACCCGGCAAGCCGTGGTGTATTCTCTGTCGGCGCTAAGAATATCCGCCATTACAAGATAGACCTTAGCGGAGGGCTGATATTCAACTACGCTGTGGATGCCTGCTGGAAGATGCCGCAAGGGAAGCCGCCATATACCGTGCCGGACGACTTCCCCGAAGGCGCGAACAGGCCCGAGGCATGGAATGCGAGTGTTACAGAGCTCGAAAACACGCTGTATTACAGCGACAATGGCGGTAGTGGAGGCGGGGAACTGAACCTCCTGATAGATGTCTATGACCATTTCAACGCCGCCCTAAATAAAGTCAGCGCCGAATCGCTATCCGGACTGCCATACGCCTCTTCACTAAGCCCTATAGGCGGCGGCGAGGGCTACAGCACATATCAACTCGATTTCACCGGCGAAAATTTGACCAACAACGGCGACGCCGAGCTTCTCATAACTGTGGAGTCTGAAACCATCGGCTATGGCGGAATACTGCCCGGAAAGCCCATCTCCGCTTATTTCGTTTGGCATTTTAACATCTTACATCACCCAAACGGCACCGCCTGGGCCCGCACCTGGGGCGGGGTTGATGATGATATAGGCTTTGGAGTCGCTATTGACGGAAGCGGCAATGCTTATGTTACGGGCCAGTTCATGGACACTGTCGACTTCGACCCCGGCCCAGGAGTCGATGAGCATACATCTAATGGCCATAACGATATATTCCTGAGTAAGTTCGATTCGAACGGTGAATTTCTTTGGGCCCGCACCTGGGGTGGGAGTTTTAACGATTTAGGCTGGGGAGTCGCCATTGATGGAAGTGGTAATGCTTATATTACGGGCGATTTCATGGGCACTGTTGACTTCGACCCCGGCCCTGGAGCCGACGAGCATTCATATAATGGTGTATATGATATATTCCTGAGCAAGTTCGATTCAAATGGTGAATTCCAATGGGCCCGCACCTGGGGGGGGGATTATGACGATTATGGCAATGGAGTCGCCATTGATGGAAGTGGCAATTCTTATATTACGGGGCTTTTCTGGGGCACTGTCGACTTCGACCCCGGCCCTGGAGTCGACGAGCATAAATCCTATGGTGATTCTGATATATTCTTGAGCAAGTTCGATTCGAACGGTGAATTCCAATGGGCCCGCACTTGGGGTGGGTATGATCGGGCTACGGCTTATGGAGTCGCCATTGACGGAAGCGGCAATGCTTATATTACGGGCTATTTCGAAGGCACAGCTGACTTCGACCCCGGCCCCGGAGTCGACGAGCATCCATCCAATGGTGTGTATGATATATTCCTGACCAAGTTCAATTCAAACGGCGAGTTCCAATGGGCACGCACATGGGGCGCGTATAATTGGGATATGGGCTATGGAGTCGCTATTGATGGAAGTGATAATCCCTATGTTACGGGCTATTTCATGGAAACTGTTGACTTCGACACCGGCCCTGGAGTGAAGGAGTATGCATCCAATGGTCTGGCGGATATATTCTTGAGCAAGTTCGATTCAAATGGTGATTTCCAATGGGCCCACGGCTGGGGCGGGATTTATGATGATTTTGGCTATGGTGTCGCCGTTGACGGAAGCGGCAATGCTTTTGTTACGGGCGGTTTCCTGGACACCGTTGACTTCAACCCCGGCCCCGGAGCAGACTGGCATACATCCAATGGTCATCATGATATATTCCTCAGCAAATTCCCGCCGGATGGGTATTGGTGATTCATCCGATTCCATGTTAGGGACGACCCCGAGGCGGTCCACGGAATTTCGATTTCTGATATCCCAAGGAGTAAAGGGCAATGCGCATTCTGATTCTTTTTCTCTTTATAACCCTCTTCATCTGCGGTTGCAGTGGAGGAGGGAGCAATATTCTCAGCCCCGATGAAACGCCCAAGAGCGGCGTAGAGCAATCATCCCACTCCCTATGGGGCATCTGGCAATTCGTTGCTGACCCAGCCAAGGAATCATTGGATGTCGTCCAACTCCGGTCGGGGGATATGCACCTCAACGCCCTGCATTTCTTGGAACCGCCGCAGCTTGTGTACCTTACAGTTGAGTCGGTTAAATTTAACGGGAATATCATTGATGCCGACATCGGCCTGAAGCATCCGTTTTCAGGACATACGGAATTCACCGGGTTTGATGTATGCGGGATACTTATCACCAATGGAAGCGTCACGGGTTTCACCGACCCCGATCTGCACATGGCAGGCGAAGGTGATACGCGGCTGTTGAACCCCGATGGATATTCGCGCTGGTGGAACCCGGCTGAATTTCCGCATGGCAATAATATATATAATTATAAAGATGGTCTTCTCGGTACGCCCGATTCAATCGCTGATTACAACTCTACGCTTAATGCATACAAATATTTCTGCGATGACTTAGGCGCAAACGATCCGCTGGCGAATGTCACCTTAGAGAAACGCGGTATGTTCAGCGCGGGCAAGAAGAACATCCGCCATTACACCATCGAAGTGGGCAACGATGTCCTGGTTTTCAATTACGCGGTTGATGCCTGCTGGCATTATCCCAACGGCGGAGAGCCATGGGTGGCGCCTGATGATTTCCCGCCGGGGGCCAACCGCCCTGAAGCGTGGCGGATAGAAGTGACCGAGGTTGATAACACCTTGTGGAACGACGGCATTGGGTCGGGAGGGGACCTCTTGCTGTCTATCGACGTCTATGACTGGTATAACGCTGAACTGAACTCAGTCAAGGTGGAGAGCCCCGGCAACTTCGCCCCCGTGACATCGGGTGCGCCAATTGGCGGCGGGACGGGTTTCTCAACATATGAGATAGCAATACTCAGTGCCGCTCCCGCCGAGGGGTCGATAAACCTGCTTATCAGCGTCGAAAGTGATGCCGTCGGCTACGGCGGCCTATTGCCGGGGAAACCGGTGACAGCCTACTTTATACATGCCTCTACTGTCGCCGGTGAAGCTCCCCATGCTCCCGGCTGGGCGCGAACCTGGGGCGGGAACACGTGGGATGAAGGCTTCAATGTAGCCACGGATAGTTCGGGCAATGTTTATGTGACAGGCTACTACCGTGGGACTGAGGCTGTTGACTTCGATCCCGGGCCAAGCGAGGATTGGCATACCCCGAATGGTGTCGACGACGCTTTTCTGAGCAAGTTTGATTCCTCGGGTAACTTCCTCTGGGCAAAGACGTGGGGCGGGATCGGATTTGACTACGGCTATGATGTTACGGTGGACGGCTTAGGCAATGTCTATGTTACGGGCTGCTTTCAGGAGACTGTTGATTTCGATCCCGGGTCGGGGGAGGACATACACTCGGCGCATTACGACTTTGACGCTTACCTGAGCAAGTTTGATTCCACAGGCGATTTCATTTGGGCGAAGACCTGGGGCGGGACATCATGGAGCACCAGCCAAAGCGTCGACTTGGACGTGTCAGGCGATATCTATGTGGCGGGCCACTTCATGGAGACCACCGACTTCGACCCCGGGTCAGGCGTAGATGATCACACCTCGAACGGCAGCATTGACGCTTTCCTGAGCAAGTTCGATTCTTCAGGGGCATTCATTTGGGCAAAGACATGGGGCGGTAGCGGCATTGAGTACAGCTATGATGCCATTGTGGACGGATCAAATAACATCTATATGACCGGCTGCTTCCAGGATACTGTTGATTTTGACCCCGGCACCGGGGAGGATTGGCATGGATCGAACGGCAATCCTGATGCCTACCTGAGCAAGTTCGATTCCTCGGGCGACTTTATCCAGGCAGAGACCTGGGGAGGGGCAGGGACAGAATACGGCTACGGTTTAGCTGCGGACAGTTCAGACGATGTCTATGTAACAGGCTACTTCGAGGAAACTGCGGATTTCGACCCCGGGCTGGGCGAGGATTGGCACACCTCGAACGGTTATGACGATGTCTACCTGAGCAAGTTTGATTCCTCGGGCAACTTCCTCTGGGCAAAGACCTGGGGCGGGATTGAGTTTGACTTCGGCAAAGGTGTTGTTGCGGGCAGTTCAGGCAATGTTTATGTGACAGGTGCATTCTCCGGGTCTTCCGCCGCTGATTTCGACCCAGGGCCCGGTGAAGACTGGCACACCCCGAATGGCAGCTATGACATCTACCTGAGCAGGTTTGATTCTGCGGGCGCATTCGTTTGGGCAAGAACCTTAGGCGGAAGCCTCATGGACCTCGGCTCTACCGTTACCGTGGACGGTTCAGGGAATATATATATGACAGGCTTCTTCTCGGCGACTGTGGATTTCGACCCCGGGCCGGGCGAGGATTGGCATGTCTCGAATGGCGAGTACGATGTCTTCCTGAGCAAGTTTTTACCTGATGGTGGTTGGTAGCCCACCTGGTTACTGTTTTCAGAGGAGGATACGGCGATGCGAATTCTGATTTTAACTATTTTAATAACCGCACTTGTCTGCGGTTGTAGCGGAAAAGGAATTGATCCCACTACTCCATATAAGCCGGCTGCAAGTCGGCATGAACAATTATCCCACGCCGTATGGGGCCTATGGCAGGGGGTGATAAACCCGGGTGAACAGACGCTGCAGTTTGTCCAGGTGCGCACCGTAGATTTCCACCTTAACGCCCTGTTTTTCCTTGAGCCGCCCCCGCTCGTGAACCTTACACTCGAATCGCTCAAATTCATCGGCAACAACATCGAGGCCGACATCGGCTTGAGACACCCATTTCTCGGCTTGACCGAATTCACGGGTTTTGATGTATGCGGCATACTCATAACCAACGGTTCAGTATCCGGTTTCTCCGACACCAAGATTAAGATGGCCGGGGGAGGGGATACGCGCCTGCTCAATCCGGACGGCTATTCCCGCTGGTGGAACCCTGTCGAATTCCCGGTTAACAACGGGACGATGTTCAGCTATAAGGATGGACTTCTCGGAACACCGGATTCCAAAGCAAATTACAATTCCACGCTTAATGCTTACAAGTATTTCTGCGATGATTTGGGCCCGGACGACCCGCTGACTAATGTCACATTGGAGAAACGCGGGATGTTCAGCCCCGGGAAGAAGAACATACGGCATTACACCATCGAAATCGGCAATGACGGCCTTGTATTCAACTATGCCGTCGATGCCTGTTGGCTGTTCCCCACTGGCAGTAAACCGTGGACAGCGCCCGATGATTTCCCGCCGGGGGCGAATCGTCCCGAAGCGTGGCGTCTTGGAGTGACAGAACTCAGCAACAGTCTGTGGAATAACGGCACAAGCTGCGGTGGCGAATTGCACCTGAGCATAGATGTCTATGACTGGTTCAATGGCGGCTTGAACAGTATCCTCGTTGAATCCCCAGGGAATTTCTCCCCCGTAACTGTAACGACCCCGTCAGGAGAAGGCCCCGGCTACTCGACTTACACTGTTGACATCACATCTGCGACACCGCAGGCGTCCGGGCCGATGGATATCCTTATAAGCGTCGTATCCGAGCAAGAGAATTTTCAGGAATTTATAAATGGCATAAATACAACCGCATATTTCATTCATGCTACGCAAGTGGCGTCCGGGCCGTTGCTCAAGGTAATTGACCCTAACGGCGGTGAAACCCTTTGGATGGCGATGAGCCATGAAATCAAATGGGACCCAGGACCCGGTGGAATCGCCGATGTCAAGATAGAATGGTCAACCGACAACTTCGTTTCCGACAACCAGACAATCGTTGCAAGCACTCCGAACGATGGTTCTTTCATTTGGCAACCGATCCCGAATGTCGCGACCGCAACAGCTAAGGTTCGCGTGAGCGACGTGATGGGGACGGCATCGGGGACTTCGGACAATTACTTTACAATCGCCAAGCCTGTATGGCTCGATTTCCAGGAAGAGGTCGGGGTTAGCGACTCGACGGTCACCTGGAATTACTCCTTGCCCTATTTGTATGAGCAATGGTTCGACGAGATATCGCCCGCTCTCAGCCAGGATTTGGACGGGCCTGTTCACCTCTGCTGGCACGGTGAGACGGTCGATTGGCCGCCTCCGTCAGGCCCATGGATGGCTCATGACGTTACAATTCGATCCACAAATGGTAACGCCTGGAACGGCGAAGCTGACTGCCTGCATTCCGAGGGGGGCTCACCGGAAGCACCGTTGCGTACCGACAACCTGAAATTAGCGGCAGCGTCAAGCAACACTACATTTGCGGCGGTCAGGCTATTCACCCTCTTCTTCGTGCCGGATGTGGATGCCTGGCCGGACGGGAACCATTACTACAATAATGGTTATTTTGCTCCGTACATTGAAAAAAACTGCGAGCTCATGGCGGATGATACCTACCTGTATATGATAGGGGACCACCCCGGTTCAGGCATCTACTGCCAGAGAGTTGTGGCCCCAAGCTGGCCGGATTGGACTTGGTACCCAACCAGTGTGGTGACTTATACAGACAACGGCGAAGTGAGCCACGTGCGATCATGGGCGATTCAGAGCGGCCAGCTCGTGCTCGCGTTCTACACTACATCGGGACAGATCAAGCTACTAAGGCAGACAGATCAGGCCAGTGACACCTGGGACGACACGGAGGTTATCTTCGACGGCTCGGGTTATACCGACTGCAAGGACCCATCGGTTGCGGTTGACGGTGACGGGAGGCTCTTCGCCGTCTGGACAGGCAAGAACTCATCAACAAATTTGTATGAAATCCTCGCTTCAATGAAGGACACGAAGACCGGCACATGGACGACCCCGATTGTTGCCACGTCATCGGACTCGGCGTACAACGATACCAGCGTGACGATTTCAGCGGAGAAGGTCCTTCTTCCGACCGGTGATTCAGAATACATGGTGCTTATCGGTTACGAGAACAATGGGGTCATACAGTCGTGTATCTCACCGAAAGACCTCTGGGCGTTTCTGCCGGAGCAAGAGGTGGACACCGGCGTGGTCACCGCGCAGGAGCCTGATGTTCTCTGCCCGAAAGCGCCTTACACGTTTGACGCACTTTTCACGTGGTCCTTCGAAGTTACTCCAGGAGACTTGGGGATCGGCGATCACGATATAAAATTCCGTAACGCGGATTTCAAGACGCCATAGATCTCTTGAAAGGAGGCTCTATCAATGCGAGCTTTTATTTTAGTTGTGACCATTATGGTTATGCTTGCCGCGACTTCTTGTTCGCGCGGCAACGATAATATTATTTCCCCTGGACTCAAGTGCCCCAAGGTGGTTGAAATAAGTTCCCACCAACTTTGGGGCTTATGGCAATTCATTGCCGATCCTGATAAGGCCGCAGTGGATATTGCCCAGCTTCGTTCAGTGGATATGCATTTAAACGCCCTGGTTTTCCTTGAGCCGCCGCCGCTTGTGAACCTCACACTTGAATCGCTCAAATTCAACGGCAACATTATCGAGGCCGATATCGGCCTGAGACACCCGTTTCTCGGCTTGACCGAATTCACCGGTTTTGATGTATGCGGTATACTCATAACCAACGGCTCAGTATCAGGTTTCTCCGACACCAAGATTAAGATGGCCGGGGAAGGGGATACGCACCTGCTCAATCCAGACGGCTATTCCCGCTGGTGGAACCCCGTTGAATTCCCGGTAAACAACGGGACAATGTTCAGCTATAAGGATGGCCTCCTCGGGACACCGGATTCCAAGGCTAATTACAACTCCACCATCAATGGCTACAAATATTTCTGCGACGATTTGGGCACGAATGATCCGCTCACCAATGTCACGTTGGAAAAACGCGGGATGTTCAGCGCCGGGAAGAAGAACATAAGGCATTACACTATTGAAATCGGCGACGACGGCCTTACATTCAACTATGCCGTCGATGCCTGTTGGCTATTCCCCACCGGCAGCAAACCGTGGACGGCGCCCGATGATTTTCCGCCGGGGGCGAATCGTCCCGAAGCGTGGCGTTTGGGTGTGACGGAACTCAGTAACAGCCTGTGGAACAGCGGCACAAGCTCGGGGGGTGAATTGCATCTGGGCATCGATGTCTATGACTGGTTCAAAGGCAACTTAAACAGTATCCTCGTTGAATCCCCAGGGAATTTCTTCCCCGTAACTGTAACGACCCCATCAGGAGAAGGCCCCGGCTACTCGACATACGATATAGATATCACATCAGCGGCACCGGAAGCGTCCGGGCCGATGGATATCCTTATATGCGTCAAATCCGAGCAAGAGAATTTCCAGGGATTTATAAACGGAATAAATACAACTGCCTATTTCATTCATATCACGCAAGTTGCATCCGGGCCGCAGCTTATAGTCATTGCGCCGAACGGCGGGGAAACCCTGTGGATGGCGATGAGCTATGAAATCAAATGGGACCCGGGATCCGGTGGAATCGCCGATGTCAAGATAGAATGGTCAAGCGACAACTTCGCTTCCGACATCCAGACAATCGTTGCAAGCACCGAGAATGATGGGAGCTATATATGGGTGCCGATACCGAGCGTGAAGACCGACACAGCCCGTGTGAGGGTGCGCGATATTTCCGGCGGCGCATCCGACACATCGGATGGCGACTTCTCAATTGATTTACCGGTCTGGTTGGAGTTCCAGGAAGAGGTCGAAGTGGATACCACAACGGTCAATTTCGCGACATGGACGCCATTCTTATTTGAAAAGTGGCTGGATGATTTCTCACCCGCGCTCAGCCAGGATTTCGACGGCATGGTGCATTTAGTGTGGCATGGGGAAGGCATTGATACGGTACAGGACAAGAGGCTGGCTTATGACCCCACGATACGTTCCACCGATGGCGTTAACTGGAGCGGCGAAGGGGATTTTCTCCATACGGAAGGACCGTCTGGATGCCCCCCGTTCCGTACCGATAATATGAAGGTTGCGCGCACAAAAACGCATGTAAGCACGACATTCGCGGCGGTGCGGTGTCTCCCCAATACGTTTTACTCAAGGGATGTGGACCGCTGGATCAATTTCGCGACTTACTTCTTCACCTGCATCAATCCCGGTCCGGTTATCTTCAACAACTGCGAGATTCTTGCCGATGATGATTACCTTTACCATGTCGCCGATGGCTGGAAACCTGACATATCGACACCCGTATGGGATGGTCCGGGTATTTACAGCATGAGGGTCGCAACTCCCGCTCCGCCAGACCCATTTATTTGCACATCCGAGACTGTCCTTACGGATTTTGGTGAGATCAGCCACTCTCGTTCATGGTGTTTCCACGATGGCGTGCTGCTTATGGCTTATTTCACAACAGACGGCAAAATCAAGTTACTCAGGCAGACCGATAATGCAGTGGATACCTGGGATGACACCGAGGTCATATTCGACGGGTCGGGTTACACCGGCTGCAAGGACCCGTCAATCGCTGTGGACAACTCGGGACGGCTTTTCGCTGTCTGGACTGGCCAGGAAAATGCAAGCGGGCAATATAAGCTGTTGGCGTCGATGAAAGAGACGCCGGATGGAGATTGGACGGAGCCGATAATAGCGGCGACTTCCGCCACGCTGTTTGACGACCAGCATATTTCCTGCTCAACGGAGAAGGTGCTGCTGCCGACAGGCGATAATGAATATTTGGTGCTTATAGGTTACCAAGTCGGTGATATTGTCTATTCGCAAATCTCGCCCAAGGACATTTGGGGGGTTCTGCCGGCGCAGCAGGTGAGCGCGGATGGTGATGTCACAAGGGACCCGGATACTTTGTGCCTTGAGTCTCCGTACCAATTCGATTCTCTATTCGCATGGAGTTTCAAAGTCGATGAAGACAACTGGGATATAAAATTCCGTAACGCGGATTTCAAGACGCCATAGATGCGACCACGCTGTGCCATCTAATGTGTTGGCCAAATATAGTTAATAGCTACTATATGGATTGAATTTAACCTAAAGCCCCGGGGGGCGTGTGGCTACGTCGAATTCAAGTTCTAAAAATATCTTTTTGACGTCCTCTGCGAAAAAGAGAAAATCATCCGGCGGTGCGGCAAATGATAATGTGTACACACTATCCCCCACCGGTGTGTAATAATTCGCGAGAAGCATCTTACGCCCGACAGGGAATACCCCGATCTCGGCGGCGTAGAGCCCTTTATCAAGCGGGTCCATCAGCTTTTGCAGTTCCTCTATACGTTCCGCTATAAGTATCTGCTCCAGGTATGGGCGGGTTGGATGTTCCACCCTCCTGAAAGAAGCAGCCTGCAACTTTACACCTTTCAAATATGCAAGGTTGTACACGCGCTCTTGCCCGAACCCCCACATCTCTTTCAACGCCTCGGCGGTACCGGTCTTTATGAGTATCCCCTTGAAAACGCTGAGCCATAGGCGCGCATCCCCGCGCTCCAAAAGGAATATTTCCTGGGTATCCTGGCGCCCGGATTGCACTCTTGAAAAACCGTGCAGTCTCGGAACCGCCAATTGGAATTCCTCAATATAAAACCCTCTGTCTTCTTCACCGCCGGCCGTTTTATGCGAGCATCCGAACGAGAAGAATATAACGAATATTGCGGTGATGATTCCGCGGTAAATAATCCATCTACTCATTCTCCCGGCTCCTCTATCCTGTACGCGGTGATGTGAAAATATCCGTTGAGGTATTGCACCAGGTTTTTGATATAACTACCCATCAACTTGGGATAATCCTTTGTTTCACCGTCGCCTTCCTTCGACGGCACAACCGTGGCTGTCGGTTTAATGTTTATATGCGATGGCTTCAGCGGCGACGGGCCTTCTCCGGGGGGAATATACTGCGCCCACCAGTCGAGCTGCACTTCATCGGAGGCGGCCAATAATGGCGCATCCCACGCGGGTGACCCCTCCACCTGGCCCGTCGAAATGTTGCTTATGACTACTACCGCAACATTTATCAGCAGCAGCACAATAAACGCACCAAGCCATATTACGTTTATACCCGTATGCATCTTTTTTTATGATAACATAAGGGCGGAATGGTTCAATGCCCGGAGGGCCTTTGCATAGATTCACCCAAAAGGATTTGCCCGCGCGATTTGAATCCTTCGTCAGGGATGAATGCTTAATCCTTCCCCGCGACCGCATCCTCGCGGCCCATTCGGGGGGGAGCGATTCCACGTTCCTGTTCGAAATGCTCCTGATAGCCCGAAAGTCGCTTTCTTATGATTTCGCCGTCGGCCATGTTAACCACGGATTGAGGGGCAAGGCGGCCGATGAGGATGAAGCATCCGTACGCAGAAGAAGCGCCGAGGAGGGCATCCGGTTCCTACGGCGGTCAGTATCAGTGGATGACCTGCAGGAACGTGAAGGGTTGTCCCTCGAGATGGCCGCGCGCAGGTTACGCTACTCCGCCCTCGAAGAAATGGCCGTAGAAGCCGGTTGCAGCAAGGTCGCCTTCGCGCATCAGGCGGATGACAGGATAGAGACGTTTCTAATCAGGCTCCTTAGAAGCGCCGGACCGGACAGCCTCGCCTCTATACCGCTGCGCCGCCCGATGGGGCGTATCGAGCTCATAAGGCCGCTCTTTGTTTTCAAACGGCAGGAGATAATCGAATGGCTGCGTTCGAACGGCATTGAATTCAGAACCGACGAATCGAACCTCGACCGATCGATTGCCCGTAATGCCGTACGCGAAGAGCTCCTCCCATTCCTTGAGGCACGGTTCAATCCATCCGTACGCGACACCATCCTGCGTGCCATCGCCGCATTGGAACAGGACTCGATTTTCATCAACCGTTTGGCCGAAGAGGAAGGCAGTAGACGATTCAAGTTGGATAAGGAAGGGTTCCACATAGACCTTTCGGGATTGGATGATGACCGTATCCCCATAATAATCCGCTTACTCCTCATTGCTTTCACCGATATCGCGGGTGAGGAATACCGCTTATGCTACGACCACCTGATGGGCGCGGTACGCCTATGGTGCGAAGGGCAGCGTAACGACCGCCTTGATTTTCCGGCAGGATGGTCGGTAATCCGCACACCCGATGGTCTGCTTTTGCGCGAGACGCCGGAAATCAAATATCCCCCAATACTCACTGGTCCTGATATTGATGAACGACCTGTTATGGGCGTTGGGGAAGTATCCTTGCCGGAAATATTCCGCCTGATTGGTGAGATTGTTCCCCTTAAAGATATACCTGATTTGAAACATCCTCCCGAAAATACAGTCTATCTTCATGCTGCGCTTGCCGGTGAATTGAGGGTCGATTACAACCGTACCGGCAGGAATATTCAGCCGTTGGGCATGGGGGGGCATACACGCAAGGTCTCCGATGTCCTCATGGAAACCGGCATCCCCCCCCACCGCCGTGAATGGGTGCCTGTGCTCCTTGATAACTCGGATTCCGATTGCGTCATCGCCATCCCGCACCTGGGCATAATCGCCGAGCAGGCAAAGGTGATGGATGATGATATGGAAGTGTTTACAGTCGAGGTCAAACCGTCCCTTGAAGAAGGGATCCCTTAACCCCATTTATCAAATCGGGGATGGCGGTTGCTAAGAAAGTGTGTTTCCCTGGGAGCGCAGCCATCCTTGGCTGCATGCCGGCAACCTTGAACGTTTTCCAATATAGCGCGTCTAACTTGGTAGTAAACAGTTGTTTGTGTTAGAATAAACAATTCGGCTCTTAAAATCACGCCGGGCTTGAGTAATGCTTTCCCGGCGGGGACGATAATATATTATGAATTGGAGGAGCCTCCTTTCGGGGAGGATAAGTTATGCAGCGTATGCCGCAAGGTCGAAATTGGAATGTTTTAACAATCATCGCAGTGCTGATACTCGTGATGGTCGTCGTAAGCCTGTTGTCCAACAACAAGCGGGTTGAGGATATAACTTATTCCACATTTTGGAAGGCCGCCGAAGCGGGACAAGTCGCCTCGGCTGAGATACACAATGATGAGGGCTACATCAAAGGTGAATTCAAGAACGGGAAATCTTTCCGCACTCAAATAGACCCTACCTCCCAGAACCTTACCACAACCTTATATGATATGGGTGTCGAGAATATCGAAAACAAGGCTGCCCCTTATTATACAAGGGTTCTTGGCCCCATCCTTATATTAGCCATACCGATAGCGCTTTTCTTCATCATATATTTCATCATCATCAGGCAATCGCAAGCGGCGGGCAGCCAGGCGTTCAACTTCGGCAAATCCAAGGCGCGTATGATCACCGACAACCGTCCCAATGTCACTTTCAAGGATGTCGCCGGAGTTGATGAGGCTGTCGAGGAACTCAAGGAAGTTGTTGAGTTCCTCAGGGAGCGCAAGAAATTCATCGCCCTTGGTGCAAAAATCCCCAAGGGTGTCCTGCTTGTCGGTCCTCCGGGCTGCGGTAAAACTCTGTTGGCAAAAGCTATCGCCGGCGAAGCTAACGTTCCCTTCTTCCACATGTCCGGCTCCGATTTCGTGGAAATGTTCGTCGGGGTGGGCGCGAGCCGCGTGAGGGACCTTTTCGACCAGGCCAAACGCAATGCGCCATCGATTGTTTTCGTCGATGAGATCGATGCCGTCGGACGTCAGCGCGGCGCTGGTCTCGGTGGCGGACACGATGAGCGCGAGCAGACACTTAACCAGTTGCTCGTCGAGATGGACGGCTTTGACCCTAACACCGGTGTAATCCTCATCGCCGCAACCAACCGTCCCGACATACTTGACCCGGCATTGCTGAGGCCCGGACGCTTTGACCGTCGCATTGTCGTTGACAGGCCCGATGTCAAGGGGCGCGTGGAAATACTCATCATACATACAAGGGATATTCCCCTTGATGCGGATGTTGATTTGAATGTCCTGGCCCGGCGCACTCCCGGCTTCGCGGGCAGCGACCTTAAAAACCTCGCGAACGAAGCCGCCATACTCGCCGCCCGTGAGGGGGCAAAAAAAGTTTCCATGAAGCATTTCGAGGAAGCCGCGGACAGGGTATTGGCAGGGCCGCTGCGCAAGAGCCGCCTCATTTCAATCAAGGAGAAAGAGGTCATTGCATATCATGAAGCCGGTCATGCAATTGTACCTTTTTACATCAAAGGCGCTGACCCGGTACATAAAATAAGCATTCTCCCTCGTGGAATGGCGTTGGGCTATACCCTTACACTGCCGACCGAGGACAGGCATATCGTTACGCAGACACAGTTGACGAATAAATTGATGGAGCTTCTCGGCGGACGTATCGCGGAAGAGATGATCTTCAACGAAACATCCACCGGGGCTCAGGATGACCTCGAGAAAGCCACCGAACTTTCAAGGGCCATGGTTACCGAATATGGCATGTCCAAGAAACTCGGCCCGCTTACATTCGGACGCAAGCATGGCGCCATATTCCTCGGACGCGACCTTGGTGAGGAGCGCAATTACTCCGAGAAAATCGCCTCGCAGATAGATGAAGAAGTGCGCGCCCTTATCGAGAAGGCTTATTCAGCAGCCCGCAAGATCCTCGAAGTCAATAGAGAAAAGCTTGTCAATGTAGCGAACAAGCTGATTGAGCAGGAATATCTTGACGGCGAGGAATTGAAAGAACTGCTCCGGGACCAGCCCAACCTTTTCGGCGAGGACTTCCCTTCATTGCCGCCCACCGGCCAGGAAGAGACCAGCGGCACAACTGAGGAAGCATTGGCCGAGAAGGAGTCGGCGAAAAAAGAGAAGAAGCTCAAGGAGAAACCCCTTAGCCCCGAGCCGGCATAGGACATCATATTTGGATTATTGATATGTTTACATCGTACGACGATCACCCACATCCTCGCAGACTCGGCTGTGGGCGCCACCCGGAGATATTTTTTAATATCTCATATAAATTTTGATACTTACATATAGATATAATTATGTTGTTCCTTAAATGACCATCTTTTGTGGCGCCCACAAGCGAGGTCTTCCGAGCTTGTGGGTGTTTCATATTATCGATTGAATGAATATTAGTATAATGTTAAAAGCTTAATATAATTATATGCACCCACATCCTCGCAGGCTCGGCTGTGGGCGGCACCCATTCTTGCATAATGAATATATTCTTAATGTAATTATTCTCAGGTCCAATTGGGGTTATATATTTTACACAAGTTCCCTTGCCCAGGGGATGCTCGGCATCGCGCCCATGCGGGTTACGCTTAGGGCGGCGGCTTGATTCGCCTTTGATGCAGCCATTACAAGGTCATCGCCCATTGAAAGGTAATACACGAGCGCCCCGACAAAACTGTCCCCTGCGCCGGTCGAATCAACCGCTTCAACTTTTTTCCCCTGTAGGTGAACCGCGCCATCCTTGGTGAAAACAACCGCACCATCGGCTCCGAGCGTGATGACGACCTTGCCGAGAATATCGCGCCGCTGACATCCCATGCCAAGCACATCGGCGGCATTGAGGATTTGCGTGCCGAAAAAGCCCGACGCTTCGACCTCGTTGAAAACAAGTAAGTCCATCGTCTCGACATCGGCGGGGAGGGTAGGGCGGTAGGGTGCGAAGTTGGTCACAACGGTGCAACCCGCATCATTAGCCAACTCCATGGCCATACGATTCGTTTCCGCAGGAATTTCCATCTGCAGGATAAGGTGCGAGGATTTTTCAAGGGCATCGACCAATGCAACGCGGTCGATATCTTCCGGCATGAATTCCATGTTGGCGCCGCTGAACCCGGCTATATAATTCATCCCGCCCGGCTCGACCATTATCATCCCAAGGGCGGTTTTAGTGCCGGTTCGCGCAATGCCCGCATTGGGGAAGCCCTCCTCAACAAGCTGCCGGATAACATCATCGCCGAATACATCACCGCCGACCTTGCCGAAGAAGCTCACTTGCCCGCCGAGACGGTGCACCTGCAGCGCCTGATTGAAGCCCTTTCCGCCGACGAATGCGTCGAAGCCGGTCGTGAGGACGGTTTCTCCACGTGCCGGAAGATGCGGTACATTGACCACCAAATCCTGGCATATGCTCCCCACGACTGTTATATGTCCGGCTTTATTGTCCTGCATTGCTTACCTCATATCAATAACTTGGAAGCGCTCCCGGGAACGCTCCTGGGAGCGCAGCCATCCTTGGCTGCATGCGGGCCGGAAGCCCGCGCTCCAATTGCCCTCTAAATATTTAACTTCTATATCTTTGAATCTTCTTCAACAGCAAATCCCACACTTCGTCGGGATTATCGCAGGCTATTTCAGAAATATACTTGCATCCCTTGAAACCCCAGAATGCCACGTTCTGAACGTCACCCGCGGCCATGATATCCAGCGCGCGTTCGACCTCATCCTCGTGCCCTGCGGGTATGCGGAATCCCTGCAGCCATACGAGATGGTCCTTCTTGTATTTTTCGCATACGCTCATCACCTTGCGCACTTCGCGAGGGACATAGACTTCCGGGCGTTGCCCCCGCGACGCCCAATACGGGTCGGAGCCGAAAGTGTCCACATCCTCCATCGATGCCACTACGTGCCAATCGAGCCCGCCCTCACCCGCGACATCCGATGCAAGCAGGCAGACGGAATTTTTCATGCCGCATTGACGTCCGAGACGTCCGAGCTCGAACATGAAATCGGTAAGGCTCTGCTTCTTGAATTCCTCGACCGTCTCGTCATAAGTCCACGGCAAGGGCTGATGGTTAAATTGTTGATATCTATCTTGGCAAGCGGGGCAGAAGCACGCATGAAGGTCGCGTTTGTCGCCGAACCACTTCGGGTTGTACATATGCGGCTCATCCCAGAAGAACGTCCCGGCGCCGGTTTTCTTGGCGCCATAGGCCCATTCGGTCATCAGCTCAAGCGTTTTGCGATTATTCGGGCAGGCCACTGGAAGGGGGGTGCCGTCCTGCGCCACCTGCTTTATTTCCGGGTAAACATTTAGCCAGTGGCTGAACGCCTCCCCGCCGAAGAGCTGCAGCACTCCCCACGGGTCGATGAGAACTTCCAAACCAGCATTGTGGGTGGCTTCGACTATGTCCGTCATCGTGCCGAGGTGGTATTTCAGGTCGTTCTCTGTGAAGACGTGTATGACGAATTCGAAGCCGTTATCGGCTAAATAGCGCATGTCCTCCTCGACATGCGGCGTGATGCGACATCCGAAATATGAACAGCCGAAACGCATGATACTCCGCCTTGAAAATTAGTAGCCTATTTTACCAAATTGGGGTTTGAAAAATGCACACCTGGGAGCGCGGGTGTCCTCACCCGCATCCGCATCCCTTATCATCACCCTTTTTCGAGACGCCGCACTTGTCCCGTAGCTCCGGTTTGCGGCAGTTGCATCCGTCGCACTGGTCGGCGAACGGGCAGTCGAGAGAGTCTTTGCCCTTCAATGAAGAGGCCATACGCCGGATGAGATACAGCGCCGCGACAAGTACGGCGATGATAATTATTATATATTGGCTCCAGTCACGCATTCTTCTAAATACCTTATTATACGCCAATCCCAAGCGCCTTTCCGGCTTGAAACACAACTGCGGAACATATCCAAGCCAGCACAGTAAGATACCCCATCACAAACAACGGCCAGCGCCATGAGCCCGACTCGCTACGCTGCACCGCTATAGCGGCTATACAAGGGGAATATACCAAGATAAAAATCATCAGGCTGAACGCCACAAGCGGTGAAAATGCCTTGTCGTTACGCAACGCCTGTTTTAATGCCCCTGATTTTTCATCCGCTCCCCCTAACGAATAAATCGTCCCCATTGTGCTTACGACAATCTCCTTCGCTGCAAGGCCGGTCACAAGCGCTATCCCGATACGCCAGTTGAATCCGCACGGTCTCAGTACCGGTTCCAGCCCTTTGCCGATATGCCCCGCGTAACTGCCCATCAAAACAGCCGCCGCTTTTTCGCCTTCCAATTCCTCAAGGGCTTTCGCGCGCTCGGTCACCGCAAGGTGATATGCATAGGCGGCGTGATAATACTTTGGATGTTTGACTTCGATTTCATCCAGTGTTTCCTTCAGGTTCTCTTCCGAAGATTGATACTCTTTGGCGTCCTCGGCAAGCCCCTTGGTTTTTTGAGCAAAGACTTTATCCGCATCTACAATGAGTGAGTTTACATCCTCAACATCGGATGGGATGGAGATGTCGGGATATTCGCCGTTGAGCCGATGTACTTCGCCTTTGAAAGCCGCTTCGATATCATTGCTCTTCTCATTCCACTGGGGGTCCATAGCGGGATTATAAGGATATTTTGCGATGAACCATACGATGACGCTCGCCGCAAGGATAACAGTTCCGGCTTTACGCAGGTAAAAATAACCCCGCTCCCATGCCACACCGCCAACAGCAGCAAATGTCGGCCACCGGTATGGCGGTAGTTCCATGACGAATGGAGTTGTCTCCCCCCTGAAAATCGTTTTGCGAAAGGCCAAAGCCACAAGAATGGCTAAAACAACACCTATCAGGTAAATGAGGAAAAGTATATTGCCCGCGATTCTCTCGCTGAAGAACGCACCGATAAGCAATGTATAAACCGGAAGCCGCGCCCCGCAGCTCATAAGCGGCGCTATGCCCATCGTCACGAGCCGGTCGCGGCGGGTCTCAAGTGTGCGTGTCGCCATTATTGCGGGTACTGAGCATCCGAAGCCCATAAGAAGTGGCACGAACGATTTCCCGTGCAGCCCTATTCTGTGCATCATGCCGTCCATCACGAACGCCGCCCTCGCCATATATCCCCATTCTTCGAGGAATGAGATTAATAAGAACAGGATGATGATTGTGGGCAGAAATGTCAGTACCCCGCCAACCCCCGCAACTACGCCATCGACGACAAGCGAATTGATGGGCCCTAAGGGTATTATGGCCCCAAGCCAGTTGCCCAACGCGCCAAATCCTCTATCGATAAGGCTCATAAGCGGCGCACCAGCTGTGAATGTCAACTGGAATGTCAGCCACATCAGAAAAATAAAAATCGGCAACCCGAAGGCTTGCGACATGACGATATGATCCACTTGGTCGCTGAAGCTGCGTCTTTCCTCAATCGGGATACGTACCGCCTCACGGAATATCCCTGCCACAAAACCATAACGGTGGTCGGGAATCGCTATTTCCGCGTCTTCGTGAAGCTTTCTCTCAATCTCCGATCTGCTTTTCCCGGCGGTTTCCTTGATCGATAAGGCATCAGGGCCTATTAAGTCGAGGGTTTTCGATATCTCGGTGTCATTCTCTAATAATTTTATGGATAACCAGCGGGGCGGGTATTTTTCTGCAAGATGAGGAACCTTACGAATCTCCGACTCAGTCTTACATACAAATTCCTCGATGATGCGGCCATACTTTACCGTAATCTGCCGCCGTTCGGTCCTGTCCTCAGCCATGGCTATGATTTCATCGAGCAGTTGCGCGACACCTTCATGTTTGGAAGCGATGCTGGTTACGCATGGGGCGGCTAAGAGTTGTGAGATGAGCTTGACATCGATTTTGTATCCCTTTTTCTCGACCTCATCCCACATATTCAGGGCAACGACGAGGGGGGAGCCAAGCTCAATAAGTTCAGCCGTAAGGACAAGGTTGCGTTCGAGGTTGGATGCATCGACGATATCCACTACCACATCGGGTTTGCCATCGATTATGAAATTGCGCGCGACAACTTCCTCCGGGGTTCCTGATGTGAGGGAATAAGTTCCGGGCAGGTCAACAACATGTATGGTGTAACCCTTAAATTCGAGTTCCCCTTTGCGCTTGGCGACCGTCACGCCGGGCCAATTTCCGGTATGCGCCCTTGCCCCCGTAAAGGCATTGAACAGGGTCGTCTTCCCGCTGTTCGGGTTCCCCGCTAATGCGATAGTCAAGTTTTTTCCTTCAAGTACCAAGTTTCCTCATCAGTAAGGGCTCTGACCAGGGTTCTGCCCTAATGAAACAATCGCGATTGAGTCTCAATCTCGATTATATACATTTCCTCTGCTCTTGTCAAGGCACATTGAGGTATTAATTTATAAAATTATCAAATCCGGGGTTGACAATGAAGCTTCCATGAATTACTAATAGTAATTGTTCTTAAATAAAAAATGGGTTGCTTCAGGAAATCTCGAAAAGGATTGTCGCATCTGATAAATAAAGCCAAGTTAGAGAAACTATATGCCAAATACAACCGGCGTGAATATGTCCATCCCGACCCCCTTGAAGTTCTGTACCGCTACGACGACATCTCCGACCGCGAAATAGTGGGGATGCTTGCATCATCACTCGCGTACGGCAGGGTAGCCCAGATAATCAAGAGCGTCGCGTCGGTTTTGGACAAGATGCCATCCCCTTCAGTTTTCTTGAAACGCACTTCGCTAAAGACTTTGCGGCAGGCATTTAAGGGGTTCAAGCACAGGTTTACTACGGGAGATGATATCGCGGTTATGCTATATAGGGTCAAGTGCGCCATTGAGGAGTATGGCTCCCTGGAGAATTGCTTTATTAAAGGGCTTAATATAGATGACAAAACAACCCTTCCCGCACTATCAAAATTCGTAAATAAACTGACATCCTACGCATGCAATGAGGAGAATCACCTTCTGCCCTGTCCGGCGGATGGAAGCGCGTGCAAGCGGCTGAACTTGTTTCTGCGATGGATGGTCAGACGTGATGAAGTTGACCCGGGTGGATGGTATAATGTCCCCGCTTCAAAGCTCGTTGTCCCGCTTGATATCCACATGCATCGGATATGCCTTGGGATGGGCTTGACCGATAGAAAGCAACCTGACTTGCGTACAGCTTGTGAGATAACATCGTCCTTCCGGGGGATTGCCCCAGACGACCCCGTCAGGTATGATTTCTGCCTTACCCGCCTTGGAATTCATAAAGTCTGGGGTGGCGGGGATATTTTGGCGGAGTATGCAGCTTCAGAGGTTAAACGGCATGCTTGAGCATTTGAGCAGTATTCCTCAAGAGTTTTGGTTTGTGCTGGGTGAGATGGCGCCATATCTCCTCTTTGGTTTTTTAGCTGCCGGGTTCCTTTCGGTTGTATTCTCTGCCGAAGCCATCGAGCATCATTTGGGCGGACATGGAATATGGCCTTCCATCAAAGCGGCGGCTTTTGGGGTGCCGCTGCCGCTATGCTCCTGCAGTGTACTGCCCGTAGCCGCATCACTAAGGAAACACGGTGCGGGACGGGGGGCGACAACCGCGTTTCTTCTCTCAACTCCTACAACGGGCGTGGACAGCATCCTCGTTACATTCAGCCTTCTTGGGCCGGTATTCGCCATATTCAGGCCCGTCGCCGCACTTTTCGAGGGAATATTGGGCGGGCTTTTAGTTGAATATTTCGGCTCCGGGAACGCGGCGGTCGAGCCTGAACCGGTTGTTTGCACCGATGAATGTTGCTCGGTCGAAGGCAAAAAGGGCAATTTCTTTTCCCGTATGTTCCGCTACGGTTTCGTAAACCTGCCGAGAGATATAGGGAAAAGCCTGCTCATCGGGTTGGTGATTGCCGGGATAATAACAGCATTCATCCCTGATGATTTCTTCGCCGGTATGCTGGGGACCGGCATCAGCGGGATGATCGTCATGATGCTGCTCGGAATACCCGTCTATGTCTGCGCGACGGCATCGGTGCCGGTGGCGGTCGCCCTGATTGCCAAGGGTGTATCACCGGGGGCCGCGCTGGTGTTTCTCATGACCGGTCCCGCCACGAATGCCGCGGCCCTGGCGATTATCTGGCATATCATGGGCAGGCGTACTACTTTTATCTACCTCGCAACCGTAGCTGTATCAGCTATTGCATCCGGGTTGATATTGGATTATATCTTTAATTTGGGCGATTTCTCTCCATCACCGGGGATGCCGTGGATGATGCCCGGCTGGGCAAGGACAACTTTCGCCCTTATTCTCCTCGCGGTTTTAGCAGCCGGGTTTTATAAGCCTACCTTGAAAGGAGTGAAGGCATTGCCGGAATCAAATATTAAGGAGAGCATGACCCTCATGATAAAAGGGATGACATGCAGCCATTGCGCCCAAAGCGCCCAGCAGGCGCTTTTGGGAGCCCCGGGGGTTGGGTCTGTTGAAATTGACCTTAATTCGGGGAAGGCTTTAATAGGAGGAAATAAACTCGATCTCGACAGATTGCGCAAAGCGATTGAGGGTGCGGGATTCCAGTTGGTATCCTGGGAAGGGTCTGACACCGGAGGAGCCAAGAAATAACTATTGAGTCATTTGAATCAGGTAATGACCACAATATAACGAAAGGAGATGAGAGAGGATGCCAGAGAAGGAGAAGGAAGGATGCGTTAAACCCGTCGCCGGGCCTATTGCGCGACAAGGTGGGGGTACGAAATCAGATTCACCTCAAATTGATTCTACCAAGGAGGTAGCGATGTTGCAGGCACATGTCGGCAGGGAAGCTCCCGATTTTGAGGCTACGGCCTACTTCGAGGGGAAGTTTAAAAATATCAAGCTGTCGGATTATCGCGGCAAATGGATACTGCTATGCTTCTATCCGGGTGATTTCACGTTCGTATGACCCACGGAGTTATCGGCGGTCGCCGCAAAATATCCCGAGCTCCAGAAATTGGGTGTACAGCCGCTTTCAATCAGCATGGACAGCCGTTTCGTCCATAAAATATGGCAGGAGGAGGAACTTAGCAAGATGGTTGAGGGAGGGGTCCCTTTCCCGATGCTTTCCGATGTGGGTGGACGTATAGGTACTGTCTATGGCGTATATGACGAGACTGCGGGGGTGAATATCCGGGGCCGGTTTATTATCGACCCGGATGGTATTATCCAGGCGATGGAAGTCCTTACACCAACGGTCGGGCGGAGCATCGGCGAGACAATCAGGCAAGTTCAAGCATTCCAGCATGTACGCGCGACAGGTGAAGTCACCCCGGCGGAATGGACGCCAGGCAAACCGACATTGAAGCCGGGCCCCGACCTGGTCGGCAAAGTCTGGAAAATCTGGAAACCTTGATCAGGGAGCTTATCAACTTATAAGGAGGATGAAATGACCAAGAAGTTGGAAGTTTATAAGTGTGAAATATGCGGGAACATCGTCGAGATGCTCCACGAGGGGATGGGGGAACTGGTATGCTGCGGCCAGCCGATGAAGCTTATGGAAGCAAACACAGTTGATGCCGCTAAGGAAAAGCATGTGCCGGTAGTCGAAAAAACCTCGGACGGCTTCAAGGTTAAGGTCGGAAGCACGCCGCATCCGATGGAAGAGAAGCATTATATCGAATGGATTGAGCTTATAGTTGGTGATAACGCATATCGCCATTTCCTCAAGCCCGGGGATGCTCCCGAAGCGGCTTTTTGCATAAAGGCCGATAAGGTCACGGCGAGGGAATACTGCAATATCCACGGTATGTGGAAAGGTTAATCGTATCTAAAAAGGAGAATAGTTTTCGATCTGAAAGGAAGTCAGCATGAGAAGATGGCGTTGCAGTGTTTGCGGCTATGTCCACGAAGGTGATGCGCCCCCCGAAAAATGTCCCAATTGTTCTTCGCCCAAGGAGAAGTTCGGGGAAATTGCCGATGATTTCGAAATGGTGCATATGAACCATGCGCAGAAGTTGTCCTATGGCGCGCAAGTTGAGGTCAACCCGTTCTTCGGGAATTATGCGTCACTGTCGCCATATATCTACAACCTCCCGGTCGGGCAGAGGGTGGGGCTGCATAAACATCCAACGACCGATGAGCTCTTTTTCATCCTCAAAGGTCGCATCAAGTTCAGGGTTGGGGATAAAGAGCTTGTCGCGGTGCCGGGGGATGTTGTGCAGGGGAAGATGGATATACCGCATACGTTCGAGAATGTCGGCGACGAACCGGCGGCGTTCTTGTCAGTGAAAGGGCCGAAACCGGTTGACCTTGTGAAGTTGGAGTAGAAATATTTTAAATAAGTACATTTGGAGGCGAAATTATGAGCATAGATTTCAGCGCCGATAATGTCCTCTCGATAGCTCAGCAGATTGAGCGCAACGGGGCGCAGTTCTACAGGGCGGCGGCGGAATATGCCTGCGCCATTGATGCACGCCAGATGTTGCTTAGTCTTGCTTCGATGGAGGACGACCACGAGAAGACTTTCACAAAATTAAGGGACAAGCTCACGGCTGACGAGAAGCTTCCCACGGTATTCGACCCCGACAGCCAGGAGGCGGCATACCTGAGGACCATGGCCAATAGCAACATCTTCAACCCGAGGGTAGATCCTGCAGAGAGATTGACTGGGAATGAGACATTGGATGAAGTACTTAAGACGGCAATAGGGCTTGAGAAGGACTCGGTCGTTTTTTACCAGGGGCTGAAGATGGTTGTCCCAAAAAGGCTTGGCGGTAAGAAGCTCGATAATATCATCGAGGAGGAGATGAGGCATATCGCCCTCCTCAGCGAAAAGCTGATTTCCCTGTAATATCGATTGGCGGTAAGTTCATGAAAGGCCCATTTAATGCGGTAAGGATAAGCGAGCACGTTTATTGGGTCGGGGCGATCGACTGGGCTGTGCGCGACTTCCACGGCTATCACACCGATCGCGGGACAACATATAACGCTTATTTGGCGCTGGGTGATGAAGTTGTCCTCATCGATACAGTCAAGGCCCCGTTCAAGGATGAGTTCCTGAGCCGCATTGCGTCGGTTGTCGACCCTAAGAAGATAAATTATATCATCTCGAACCATTCTGAGATGGACCATAGCGGATGCCTTCCCGATGTCATCAATGCCGTAGGGCCTAAGAAGGTGTTTGCGTCAGTTATGGGCGCCAAAGCGCTGGCGGAGCATTTCGGGCTTGATGATATCACCCCTGTTAAAAATGGCGATTCCTTAACCCTGGGCGGCTTGAAATTCTCGTTTCTGGAAACGCGCATGCTCCACTGGCCGGATAGTATGGTCACGTTTCTCGCAGAGGACAGGCTCCTTTTCTCACAGGATGCATTCGGGATGCATCTTGCGTCGAGTGAAAGGTTCGCCGATGAAATCGATGACGCGGTTTTGATTTGGGAGGCGAAGAAATATTTCGCCAATATTCTTATGCCATATTCCAATATTATTCCTGCCGCTCTCAAGAAAGTCGGTGAATCCGGGTTTGATATAAAGATTATCGCCCCTGACCATGGCCCTGTCTGGCGCGATAGGATTGACACAATTCCCAAGCTCTACCCCCTTTGGGCGGCGCAGAAACCCGCGATGAAGGCAGTTGTGGCGTATGATACGATGTGGCAGAGCACGGCGCTCATGGCGAAGGCGATTGCTGAGGGGCTTACAAGCGGCGGGGTGGAGGTCAAGCTGATGAGCCTGCGGGCGTCGCATAGGAGCGATGTCGCAACAGAGATACTCGATGCCGGGGCGCTTCTTGTCGGCTCGCCGACAATCAACAACCAGATGTTCCCGACTGTTGCGGACACGCTGATATATCTCAAGGGATTGAAGCCGCAGAATCTTATCGGCGCGGCGTTTGGCTCATACGGCTGGAGCGGAGAAGCGGTCGGGCAGGTTGAAGAAATGTTGAGGGAAATGCATGTGGAGCTTATTGGCGATGGCTTCAAAACCAAATATGTCCCCAAAAGCGAAGCCCTTGAGAAATGTGTTTCCATTGGGAAGCAGGTAGCCGATAAGTTGAAAGAGGCAAGCGGGAAGTAATATGAAAAGTGAGCTGAATGGGTGAAAAAATACGGATGCGACAAGTGCGGTTATGTTTACGACCCGGCGTTGGGGGATAAGAAAAGGGGCATCGAAAAGGGTACGGCGTTCGAGCAGCTGCCGGATGATTGGGTATGCCCGCAATGCGGCGCCGCAAAGACATATTTTGGCCCATTGGAGTGATTTTTGGGATAATTAAGGAGAGTATATTTCACAGGCGGTATAGATAATGAAGAAGTACAAATGCAATATCTGCGGCTATGTTTATGACCCCAAACTCGGTGATCCCGATAACGGTATTGCCCCGGGTACCCCATTTGAGAAACTGCCGGATGCATGGGTATGCCCGGTATGCGGCGCGACCAAGGATGATTTCTCACCTGAAGAATAACCCGAGGCAAATGGGGACGGGGGTGATTTTTTCACAAGTGTTTAAAACGATAACTGCGGTAGCAGCTACATACCTGTCTGCGGGAAGTAGCTGTTATACGAGTTTAGAGGATATGTCACCAGTACCTGTCCCAATTTTTATTTCTCAAAATCTCCACAAACCCTTGACAAATAACAATAATCTGGTATATTAGTACCAGAATACTTGATTAAGAAGGTGGACGACGTGGAGAACATTTTTAGAATATCGGATGCAGCCTCGTTAGCACTTCATACGATGGTTCTGTTAGCGGCCACACCGGAGGAAGTTGTATCGAACAGAGACATCGCCGATTCGCTGAACGCCTCGGAGGCGCATTTATCCAAGGTGCTTCAGAGGTTGACAAAAGCAGGGCTCGTGAAATCGACGCGCGGCCCTCACGGCGGGTTCAGGCTCGCGAAGCGGGCGGGAGAGATAACGCTGCTCGATATTTATGAGGCGATAGAAGGGCCGTTGATTTCGAGCAACTGCCTTCTTGCAAGCCCGGTATGTGTCGGCAACAAATGCATATTGGGCAGCCTGCTGAAGACGATGAATAAAAAATTACGCGAGCAGCTTGCGGGGACTCATCTTCTCAAATTAGCCGGGACGATATGCGTCTCTGGAAGGAGCGGAGGATTCGATGCTTAGGAATATCGTCAACATTGATGAGGAGAAATGTGACGGATGCGGGTTATGTGCAACAGCTTGCGCCGAGGGGGCGATTCAGATTATCAACGGCAAGGCGAAGCTTGTGAGTGAGACATATTGCGACGGCCTTGGCGCCTGCCTTGGTGAATGTCCGCAGGGGGCAATTACAATAGAGGAGCGGGAGGCGGCGGTGTACGATGAAGAAATGGTAAAGCGGCATTTATCGCAGTTGAATAAAGCAAACGAGCAACCGGGGCAGGATCCCAAGCCGGCTAAGGATGAATTGCCCTGCGGCTGTCCGGGGTCGGCATCGAGGATGATTGACCGCCAGGCGGCATCAGAGGCTAAAGCCAGGCATTCATGGGAGGGGGCTATTGAGTCGGAGCTTGTGAATTGGCCGGTGCAGTTGAAATTAGTGCCGCTACAGGCCCCATATTTCCAGGGTGCGCATCTGATGATAGCTGCGGATTGCGTGCCATTCGCCTACGCGGATTTCCATCGGCGCCTGCTTTCCGGCCGCACTCTCATTATTGGCTGTCCCAAGCTGGATGACGCGCAATTCTACCTGGGAAAATTAACGGAGATATTTCGCCGCAACGATATTCAATCAATCGAAGTTGTCTTTATGGAAGTCCCGTGCTGCTTCGGGTTGGTGCGGCTTGTGAAGATGGCGATGGACGCATCGGGGAAGGATATTCCGGTCGCGTTCACAAAAGTCAGCGTTCACGGGGAAATTCTGGAAACCGCCGGTGAGAGGGTGATGGTCGGGGTTGAATAAGTCCTTGAATACAATATTGGGGACGGGCCCGATTTATCAGTACCAGGCCCGTCCCCAATTTTAATAAGCGTCGCCTAATCTGGGGTCCAGGATAGAGGGCCGGGTGGAAATTCCCGGAGCTTCAACCTGGGCCCCAGGGCATTTTCCTTGCCTTCGCCAAAAATATAATGTATCATTCTAACTGATTCTATTCTACTGTAATAGTTAATAATAAGTATTAAATATGCATCATAATTTATGGTGGGACTTGCGTGTGACCTAAAGAATAATAACTGAAATAGGCACTTCAGAGGAGAAATCCAATAGAGTGATGAAGTCCCAGTTTCAGTTTTATTAATATGATTTGGAGGTTAAGCATGCTCAGGAACTCAATGTCTTTATTGATTTCCCTTGGATTACTTATGGCCCTTATCGGGTGCTCAGGGTCATCCGGGGGACCGATCATTCCCATGGCTGACAACCACCGTGACGCCAATAAATCCGGCACATTATGCCTTGGCACATGGCAGGTTGCTGTCAACAGAGCAACCGGGGAATTGAGTGTATATGAGGCAAGGGGTAGCGATTTGGCGCTGAATGTCCTCAGTTTCATGGAGCCGCCCGCTCTTAAGAATCTCTCAATCAATTTCGTCACGTTAAAATTGGATGATCCCTTGTTGGAAGTGGATGTTATTTTTACCCATCCCATAGCTGATCCGGTGTTCACGGGTTTTGATGTTCGCGGCATAGTCTTTGGGCCGGATGTCCTCAATGCTGATGGCTATACGCCATATATGCGACCGGATGATTTCACCGACGTACCATTCGGCTACAAGGATGGCTTATTAGGGGCCCCGGACAGCTACGGCGGTTATTCCGATGAATTGAACGGCTACAAATACTTCGCGGATGGCCTCGGGCTTGACGATGACCTGGTGGCTTTCTTTTCCAATGAAAGCAACCTTACTAACCGAGGCAAATTCTCTAACGGCTCCACAAACACACGGCATTATGTGCTTAGCTGGGAAGGCAAGCCGGTCCCGCTCACCTTCCTTGTCTTCAACTATGCCGTCTATGCCAACTATAATTGGCCGGTAGGAGAGCCGCCGATAACCCTTGATGATTTCACCATCACCGCCAACTGTCAGGAAGCGTTCTGCTTCAACGCATTACCTGGCGAAAATACACTCTACTATTTCGAGGGTGAAGGTGGCGGCGAGCTTACCCTCAATGTGGAGTTATGGGACTGGCAGGGATTCGACGATTACGATGTCGCCATGGAGGCGGGTTCAATCTTCGGCACGACTCCTGTTCATCACGATGCAACCTCGACCGGAAGCACAACTAAGAGCCAGATTTTCACCTTTACTGATGTACCCGGCACGCCGACTTCGACTGCCGATATCCCTATTATGATAACCGCCACTGATAAATCAGCCACATTCGGCTCTTCATGGTTTATGGACCTCTTCCCGACAAGCAATGACCTCTACGATAAGAATGTGTACGCTGTATGGTACACCGGCGTACCGGTAAGCCCCGAATCGCCGCTTAGTTTCCATGTCGACTTGGAAGCAAGCCACACGATTAATACTTCAGAATCTGAAGTAGCACCTGGGATAACCGCCAATGCGACTGGGCGGATTTTTCTCACATATTTCTCCGGCAATGGCGGGGGCCCGAAGTTCCAGTACTCTGACACCAACGGCACGTCCTGGGTCCAACCGTCTTATAGCGCCTGGAGCGGTGGATATGGTCCACCTTTGCTGAATGCCTCAGCGATAGATGCTGAGGGAAGTTGTCATGCGCTTGTGAATGCGTATCAAGGGGCGGGCGGTTGGTCCATTATCCAGGAATTCGGCATCGGATGGCCAAACAACGGTATTTATGTGACTTATTTCACTCACGGGAACAGCTTGATCTTCACCAGCGACGGCTATGCTATCCCGTTTGGCGATGTTTCGAACAGCATCACCTACAAGCGAGCCCTTCAGCCGAACTGCTCAGTTTGGAACGGTGACTGGTTCTGCTGGCAGAGTGTTACTCTTGGAACTGCAGCACCCGCGCCAGCGAACCTGTCGCATACCATAAACGCAGTCAAGACATCGGCGGATGATGTTTTTATCGCTTATTTCTCATCGTCCAATGATAAGTGGATCAAGGTGGCGCATGCCACTGAGGACGTTACTCCCGGTACATGGAGTTCTGATGCTGTTTATGACGGTACAGCGGACGGGCGCAATATCGCACGCGACCCATCGCTGTATTATGAATCTGACGGCGACTTCCATTGCGCGTTTATTACGCATGACACAACCCCCAAGGAGTATATTACTTATTGCCGTTCGACCAATGGGTTGACCTGGACCAACGGGGTTACCGCTTACCAGGTTTCCGGCACAAATGTGCTCGATGACCCGACCGTGAACACGGTCATCGTGGATGGGCATGAAATTGTGCTGGTTACTTACATGGAGGTCGATAAAATCTACCTCGTATTCACTTGGGACCAGGGCGAGACATGGCAGGCACCATTATTGTTGAGCACTGGAAGCGACGGTTACCCTGACATGTGCAGCGTGTCCAACGGATATGCGCATGCTGTTTGGGAGCATGCTGTAGGATACGACAGTAACATTGAATATATCCGCGCTCACTTTGTGAAAGATTAAAGAAGAGTCGTTCCGTATTCTCTACGAACGAGTGATTATGTAGTTAACAGGGGCCGGATAATCCGGCCCCGTTTCTTTGGCATGGAGGAAAGGAAAAAACATAATGCGGATGGCACGGTCTGCACGAGCCCGCAAGGCCTGGCCGCGGTCCATATATATGGCCCGGCCGTTATTTTGATTCAAGCCACGGTCAGGTCGCGAAGACTCGACCAGACCGCCCCATTGACTCGGCCTGGTTTTTTGCATCATCCGGAGTTTTGTATTTGTCAATAATTGTCAGGTCCGCTGCAGGCCGTGCGGCACGCGTGGACTTGGCTTACCTCACCGTATAAAAGGGTGCTGAAAAACTGGCCTAATAGGGGGCCGTCCCCACGCGATGAAAGTTGACGCGTCTATTCAAGCCGTTTCCGCGTGAGGGACAGTCCCCTTCCATCTGCATAAATGACCTTTTTCAGCACCCTGATAGAGGTAAGCGAATCTTAGCGTGGCACCCGGACCCTCCTTTGACAATATTTTACCTAATACCCAACGTGCTACTAAATTCGGGGAGCGGGTCAAGCAGAGCACCCATAGAGAGATCCAATAAATCCGTGCGCCTTTCACACTTGATTGATGCCCGCTTTTCTTAATCGCCGCCCATCTGGTGGCGGACGATTTTCCCTTCGACCAAATAAATGACATCCTCTGCGATATTTGTGGCGAGGTCGCCGATGCGCTCCAAGTTACGCACAAAAGAAAGATGCCGCATTATTGCCCCGGTCTGTGACGGATCGGCGGCAATTGCCTCGGCAGCCCAATCGCTGGTATGTTTCTTAACCTCATCAACCTGGTCATCTTCGGCGATAACCTTCCTCGCTAACTGGGCATTATTTCCGACCAATGCTTCAAGGCTGTTGCGCACCATGCCACTTACTACCGCCACCAACTCGATTGGGTTAAAGTGGAAGTCTATCTTATCGGTCGGCTTCATGGAAACCGCCCTGCGGGCGATGTTGTAAGAAAGGTCTCCCATCCTCTCAAGGTCGGAGTTTATTTTCATCACTGCGATGATGTAGCGCAGGTCTATCGCTACGGGCTGATATAGCGCAAGCGCCTTAAGGCATTCTTCCTCGATTTCTATCTCGAGCTCATCCAGGACATTATCCCCTTTCATGACCTCTTCAGCGAGTGATTTATTATATTCGATTACAGACCGCGTGGCCTTTTCGATGGTCCCCTCAACGAGCGTGCCCATTCGCAAGATATCCTTCTTGATTCTATCCAACTCCCTTAAAAGGTGAACCGGCATGGCGTTTTCCTCATAATTAAGTCCACAAACGTTAGCGGTTTGACATTGTACAGCTTGTCGGGGGAAGGGTCAAAAATACATCGTACATTCAGCATCAAAATCTGGGACGGGAGGGTTTTGAAATAAGATACGGGCATGCTCGCTGGCTCGCTTGCCCGTGCCACCCGGCGCATGGGTGCATCCACGATTTGATTTTTGGGACGGGACATGGTGCATGGCCTTCGTTTACTCTTGGTAGGGGCACACTGCGTGTGCCCAGGGCGCACACAGTGCGCCCCTACGTTCGCGTTATAAACTAATAGCGAGAATCAAATTGTGGACGCACTCCAGCGCATGCGAATATATGCGTTGTGTTATAATTCCATCCAACCGGGGGAATATCGCGGCGCAGCGTCCCGTTTAAATCCCGCTTGAAGCGGGATTGAAGCGGGATTCCGGAGGCTCGCTATATGGCGGTTGTTAACGAAGTCACGCCTTGCGTGAGGGTACGATTCGCCCCAAGCCCAACGGGTTATCTGCATATAGGCAGCGCCCGTACGGCTCTTTTCAATTACCTCTACGCAAAACGGCACAAGGGGAAATTCATACTAAGGATCGAGGACACCGACCAGAATCGCAGCACTGTCGAATCGCTGCGCAGTATTATCGACAGCCTTTTATGGCTGAATATAAAATGGGATGAGGGACCGGTATATGAACTTCCCGCCGAGGGTGAAGAATTAGGATCGACAGGGCCATACGGGCCTTATTTCCAACACCAGCGCGGTGAGCGTTACCGCGAATATGGCCGCAAATTATTGGAGTCGGGGGCGGCATACTTCTGCATCTGCCCACCCACCGAAGTTGTCGGTGCATCAGCTTGCCATTGCCGTTCAAGGCAGGATGAGATAGATCCCGATGGTGCCAATTCTATAAAATTCGCGATCCCCAAGGGTGTCACGGAAGTGCATGACCTTATAAGGGGTCGCGTCGTTTTCGATAATTCGACGATTGAGGATTTTCTGATGATACGCCCGAACGGAATAGCAGCATACAATTTCGCTGTCGTATGCGATGATATCGACATGCATGTAACGCATGTAATAAGGGGGGAGGACCATCTGTCCAATACCCCGAAACAAATCATGATTTATCACGCCCTCGGTTATGAACCTCCGGTTCTCGGCCACATCCCGCTTATCCACGGCGATGATGGGGTGCGCCTCAGCAAGCGGCACGGGGTGGTGAGTGTCGATTGGTATCGCGAGCAGGGTTTCCTTCCTGAAGCCTTTGTGAATTATCTCGCGCGGCTGGGATGGTCGGACGGCACCGACCAGGAATTTTTTACGCTCGGTGAGCTTGAAAATAAGTTTGATATAACCGGGGTGGCGAAAAGCCCGGCGAAATTCGATTACGACAAGCTGATCTGGTTCAACGGGAAATATGTCAGGCAGCTCAGCGATGAGGAACTCTACCGAGCCTGCGAGCCGCGTCTTATCAAGGCCGGGTTGATCAGTGCAGAGGACATGACGCCGGGTAAACGGGTGTGGGTCAAATCCATATTATCGCTCTACCGCGAAAGGATACGCTTCCTTGGCGAGGTCCCGGAGTCGATTGAATATTTCTTCAAGGATCCCCAGGAATACATGCTGAAGGACCTTCAAAAGGCCAAGGTTGATTCTGATGCGATGGCGCTTCTTGAGGAACTGCGTAAGCTTTTCGAGGGCATGGGTGTTTTCCACGCGAAAGCCCTTGAGGAGTTGGTCGGGAATTTTGTTGACGAAAAGGGAGTGAGCCTCGGGCGTATTATTCATCCTCTGAGGTTAGCGGTCACCGGCAGGCGTGCAACGCCCGGGATGTTCGAGACGCTCCAGCTTTTAGGGCAGAAACGGGTGGTAAGGCGCCTCGGGAAATTCGTGCGCCGCGTAAAGCCGGTGGAAAGCTGACAAGCCTTGGCGGGGCGCTTTGCGCTAAAAAGTCATAGGATAATATTTTCGCGCCGGTTCCCGGTTTCATACAATCGTGGAGATCTTGGTTTAATGCGGCTTATAGGAGCTCGGGGGATGTAACCCCCGGAGGCCTTGCTATAGGCGCTTTCCGCGGCTATGTAATATTTTTATATACTATGCTATATACGCCCCATCGCTGAAAGCCCTGAATAAATAGGGGTTCCAGGGGTATTTTTCTTGATTTACCCCTTCAGATAGTATATAATTCAGTGCGTTATTGTGGATATTATTAATGGGTTTAACTGCGAAACCCGCGCGGAATCGAAGTTCGAGTGGAGGTAGTCATTATATACTATAATTTGCTAAATCGCCGAAACGCTTAATATTTAACCTATTCTATCCCATAAGGAGGGACAGATGAACAAGCAGCAGCTTATAGACGCTATCGCGAAGGAAGCCAACATCAGCAAGGCCGACGCCAAACGGGCCCTGGAAGCTTTCACGGGCAACGTGGAGAAATCCTTGAGGAGAGGCGAGGATGTACGCCTTATCGGCTTCGGCACCTTCAAGGTGAAGAAGCGCAAAGCCCGAACCGGTATCAATCCCCAGACCAAGCAGGCCATCAAGATCAAGGCCCGCAAGGTACCGGCCTTCGTTCCCGGCTCTGAACTCAAGAAAAGCGTGTGAACCGAAAAGAGTGAATTGAAGGTCAAAAACGGGCCTCTATAACGGGGGCCCGTTTTGTTGTTTATGTGGGCCGTTGGGCATAAAACTGCCGCAATATGTGGGTTGTTGTAAGTTGGCATAATATAGCATTAATAGAATGATAAGTGTGAATGCGAAATAACGATATATGACAAATTATAAAACAACCGCCAAAAACATTAGAAATTATGGGGGTTTGGGGGGCCAGGTACTTGCTAACCCGCATGGATACGTAATATAATTATCTGTGTCCGTGATGAATCAGGTGCAACATCGCGGGATAACAAGGACAGGAGGCGGAAATGAATAAGGCACAGCTTGTCGAGACAATGGCTAAGGAGTCGGGCCTGAGCAAAGCCGACACTAAAAGGGCTCTGGAGTGCTTGCTTGATATCATCCACAAGCAGCTGAAGAAGGGCTCGGAAGTACGACTCGTAGGGTTCGGTACTTTCGCAGTCAAGAAACGCAAGGCACGACAGGGAATCAACCCGAGAACCGGCGAGCCCATTAAAATCAAGGCCCGCAATGTACCTCGCTTCTCCCCGGGCGCCGAATTGAAAAAAGCGCTCTAAGGGAACGGGTAGTGAAAAGATGTTGTAGTGCAAATCCCGGGAATTCCCGGGGTTTTTGTTTCATTGCATCAACCTTCCCTTCCCAGTCCACCTGAGGTACATCCGGCAAGTGATCTTGGGTGAATTCGTAGGGGCACGGCTTGCCGTGGCCTTGGGCGGGGCAAGCCCCGCCCCTACAGGAACCGCATATCACAGATATGCGGCACCCGCTTAATACACAAAGCGAAAATCAATTTGCGGATGTACCAATTCCGCCCCCCCTCTTTGCCCAAGTAAACCGCAGAGTATATACTTGGAGTGTATGCCGACGGTTGATGCGATGCGCTCATACGAGCGTAGGTGGAGGTGGGTGCTCATAGCGATCTTAGCCCTCGCTATGCTTCTCCGCCTCTGGGGAATGGGGTTCGGCCTCCCGCAGAAAGTGCATCCCGATGAGCCGCTATTGGCCGACAGGGCTGTAGATGCCATTGTCATGGGCAACTTCAACCCCGCCTTCTTCCATTGGCCGAGCTTCATGATTTATTTCCTTTTCTTCGTATACCTCATCGTATATTCCATCGGGCATATCATAGGGACATACTCCGATGTGCATGCGTTTTTCCAATCCTATTATTCCGATCCCACTTTATATTTCTGGGCAGGAAGGACGACCACTGCGCTGTTCTCCATTGCAGGGATGACCTGGCTCTATCTTGTCGGCAGGAGAATCGGCGGGAGGGGTGTCGGATTGGCGGCCGTTATATTGATGGGATTCAACGCGCTTTTCGTTGAGAATTCGCGATACATCACGCCCGACATCCCTGCGATGAGCCTCATGATTTATGTCTGGTTCTGCCTGCTGGATTATATCGAGTCCGGGCGGCTCAGGATGCTCTATGCAGCGGCATTTGTCGGCGGCGTGGCTGTAAGCACGAAATATAATGCTGCGCTTTTGTTAGTGCCCATATTAATCGCCGCTGCATCGAGGGTGCAGCGCTGGCCTGAAGGGGATGTGCCGAAATTGTCGCGGCGTATTGGTGTTTACCTTTTAATATCGCTGATTCTCTTTGCGCTGGGGTTCTTCCTGTTCACGCCATACAGCATTCTCGATGCGCCGGAGTTCCTGCATCAGCTTGAAGTACAATATACGCACCAATGGGCCGGGCATATCGGGATGGAAGCCAAGGGGTCGTCGCTGCTCTCGGCTGCGGCTTATTTCTATTCACCCTACGGGCTTCTTCTCCTCGTTCTCACTCTCGCGGGTTTGGGGGCATTATCGCGCCCGTTATTGCGCGGGATGATTCTCCTCTCGTTCCCGGTGCTTTACCTGATATCAATTTCCGGATGGGTGGTATGGGCGGAGAGATATCTTCTTCTTGTGCTGCCCACCTGCTTTCTCGCGGCGGGAATCTCATTGGGATGGATTGCCGGGAGAGTTTTTCCGAGGAGGAAAGAAATCGCCACGCTGATAATGGCGCTGCTCCTTACGCTGCCCTCTCTCTCTCAGGCCATGCGCTACGCCTCCATCATAAGCCGGCCGCATACGCGTGTTATCGCGCTGAAGTGGATTGAGGAGAATATTCCGCCGCGAAGCCTGCTGTTCATCGAGAAGGGCGGCCCGGAGCCGTATCACGTGGATGAAGTTGAGAAGTTCGGGCTTAATGTTTCACCGGTGTATTTTTACCCCGAGCCTGTATTGTGGCTTAATGTGCAGAGCGCATCGGAAGCCCCCTTGGCGCGGCTAAGGGCTTTTTCGCCGCCGCCGCAATATATCATCTCATCAGCAGAGACACACGACCGTTATTTCAACCCTCAAACGCAGGCAAAGTACCCGGAGCTTACCGGGCCCTGGATAGAATATTACGAATTCATCGAAACGCACTGTGAACTTTTGTTCGAGGTACATCCGGATCATAAATATTTCGGCCCGTGGATAAAAGTATGGCGCCTTACACAGGGGGCTTTGCTGCAATAACCAGTCAATTTGCCTTAGCGTTCAGGCAATTATATACTTGGCCGGGATGCTTGAAACAAGGGAGATACTCAGGAAGAGGTTTATTTCGAGGCTTATTGTAGTTGCGATTCTTGCGGCTGCACTGCTGTTCCGTCTATGGGGAATGGGGTTTGGCCTTCCGCAGAAAGTCCATCCTGATGAACCCCTGTTGATTGACCGCGCCATTGAAGCCGGCGCGAAGGGCGACTTCAACCCCGGTTTTTTTTATTGGCCCAATTTCCTTATCTATTTTTTATATTTTGAATATGTTGCGATTTATTATATTGGTTATCTTTTTGGCATTTATCATAATCTAAGGGAATATTTTATCTCTTACTATATTGACCCGACATTCTTCATGTGGGCGGGAAGAGTCACGGCGACCTTATTCTGCCTTATGGGAATATCCTGCCTGTACTTTATAGGGAAAAAGATCGCGGGAACCGCCGCCGGCCTGGCTGCAGCGGTGCTTATGGGCTTTAACGCGATATTCATCATGCATTCACGTTATACCGCCCCGGATATTCCAGCTGCAAGCCTTATGATTTATGTATGGTTCTGCCTGCTAAACTATATCGATTCGGGGCGAACACGGATGCTCTATTTCGCGGCTTTTGTGGGTGGCGTCGCGGTAAGCACAAAATACAACGCGGGGCTTATGATTGTACCCATACTTATAACCGCCGCTTCAAAGGTCCGACGCGGGCCGGAAAGTGATGTGCCGAAATTATCCCGGCGTATTGGGACCTGCATATTCTTATGCCTGCTCCTTTTCGGGTTGGGTTTTTTCCTCTTCACGCCATACAGTCTTCTCGACATAAAGGAGTTCTGGAGACAAGTCCATTCGCAGGCCGCCCACCAGTGGATAGGGCATATAGGGATGGAGGCTAAAGGCTCATCCCTGCTTGCCGTGTTGGCATATTTCTATACCCCATATGGAATCCCCCTTCTGTTGCTGTCTCTCGCCGGGCTGCCGGGATTGGGCCGGCCCATCCAGCGGGGGTTGATTCTCCTCTCCTTCCCTCTGTTATATTTAGTCTCCATCGCGGGATGGGTTGTATGGAATGAAAGATACCTTATTTATTTATTGCCGATTATTTTTTTAGCTGCAGGTATATCACTCGGTCGAATTGCCGGGTTTTTGGCCCCGCGATGGAAGGAACTTGCGGCAGCGCTTTTCGCTTTAATTATTACCTTACCATCAATCGGTCAGGCCGTGCGAAGCACCATAATCATGAGCCGCCCGCATACAACCGTGGTCGCGGAGAAGTGGATTGAGCGGAATATCCCCCACGGGAGCATACTGTTTATTGAGATGGGAGGACCTGAGCCATATTCCATAACCACGGTCAAGGAATTCAAGCTCAATGTTTACCCCGTTTATGCCTACGAGAAACCCGAATTGTGGTGGAATGTGCAAAGCAACGTGATGACCCCATTGGAGAAACTCAGCATTATTCAACCGACCCCCGGTTACATCATATCCACGGGATCCACGCACGACCGTTACTTCGACCCCGAGACGCAGAGGAAATATCCGGAGCTGGTTAAGCCGTGGGTTGAATATTATAATTTCATCGAGAGTAACTGTAAGCTTCTGGCGGAATTTTATCCCGATGACAATTATTTCGGCCCGTGGATAAAAATCTGGCGCCTGCCACCGGGGGCGTTGGAGTGACAAATGAAATAGTCCATCGGCTGTACCTGATATTTTTAATACATCAACAAAATATAATATAATTCCAACCGATGATCGACTACGACCTCGCAAGGAAAAACATGGTTGACTTCCAGATTGCGGCAAGGGGAGTCACGGATGACCTTGTCCTTGCCGCTATGCGCACCGTGCCGCGGCACCTGTTCGTGCCGGAAGAGCTGCGCGACAGGGCGTATGACGACGGCCCCCTCCCCATAGGCGAGGGGCAGACCATATCCCAGCCGTTCATCGTCGCGCAGATGACCGACCTGCTCGGCCTTGAAGGCGGCGAGAAGGTGCTCGATGTCGGCACGGGGTCGGGATACCAGGCGGCTATATTGGCTGAAATCGCAGGCGAAGTGTACACCATCGAGCGCGTCCCTTCATTGCTGAGGGAATCATCGATACGGCTGGCCCAGATGGGTTACAAGAATATCCACTTCTTCGAAGGGGATGGTTGGAACGGCTTGCCGGATTATGCGCCGTTCGACGGCATCCTCGTCGCCGCCGCCGCGGACAGGATACCCCCCGCGTTGAAAAGCCAGCTTTCACCCGACGGAGGGAGGCTCGTAATTCCTGTGGGGGGGGATTACTGGCAGAAATTAATTCTCATCGAAAGGCACGGCAATCGCTTCAGATCATCGAACAGGGGGGAGGTGCGTTTTGTGCCTTTGATAGAGGGGCGGTGAGGGTTTGTGTGATATTTATATATAGAATAATTTCTGGGAATATATTTGATACTTAAAGTTTCTGCTCCGGCATTATAAGGGATAAGGAGGCGACCCCGTGAGTTATTACAAGGCAACCGCATATTCCCCTTCCGGTACCGAAACCTGGAAGTGCAATCAATGCGGTACGCAGCTTATCGGTGTACGCGTGCCGCGTCGTTCAGCCCTGCCGAAGAAAAGGGGCGGCTTGTCGGTCGATTACGACATCCAGTCAAAATGCCCAAAATGCGGGAACGTTCTATGCGGGAAATGCATCGAATTCCAGAAACCGAATGAAAAGTTTCCCAGCAGCGAAGTGCTATGCCCCGAGTGCGGCACGAAATTCGACGACGGCGCGGTGCTTGTCCCCACGCAATGGGCGGAGAATATCGACAAGGCGGGTATCGGGCTCGAAGCCACCAGTTATGTCAAGGACCTGCGCAATTGGGCCGGGTGGCTTGTCTTCTGGACTATCGTGAACTTCTTCGGGACGGTTGCCCTGCTTTCCGGGGGGCCGGACTCCGAAGTGGGAGTGGGCATGCCCGAACCGTTGGCTTATCTCAGTTTGTTTGTCGACATCATGGTCTTCATCTCGGCGATAGCCTGCCTTGCGAGCCGTGTACCGTGGCATGGGTTTTACATTGTATTCAGCATCTACCTGATAATGATAGGAATATCGAATCTAATCGGCCCGGCTTCCTTCTGGACGGGTTTGGGAATATTCCAAATAATTTTAGCGGTAAAGCTTATCGGCAACTCGTCGAAGTATTCAACTTCGCGTACGGATACTTGGTGAACCCCGGCATCGGAAAGCCCGTCTCGAAACTATGATAAACACTTGGTAGCCCGGGGTTGGGGCCATCAAATTTTATTCAAATAAATTAGCCCCTACCCCGGTTAGAGCGCATTAAATTAATATTTCAATTCGATTTATAAAACTTAAACGCCTCTTCCGGCTTTGCATTCTCATGCACGACCTGTCGCACCGCCTGAATCATCGCCACCGGCGAATCCGACTGGAAAATGTTCCGCCCCATATCGACACCGGCGGCACCCTGCTGTATGGCGTTATAAGCCATCTTCAGCGCATCGAGCTCGGGCAGCTTCTTCCCGCCCGCAATGACAATCGGTACCGGGCAAGCTGCGGTGACGGTCTCGAATCCATCCTCAACATAATATGTCTTGATATATGTCGCGCCGAGCTCAGCGCAGATGCGGGCGGCGAGGCGCATATACTTCGCATCCCGCGCCATATCCTTACCCACGGCAGTTACTGCCAACGTGGCAATGCCATATCGGTTTCCCATGTCAACAAGCCGAGTCATATTATTCACCGACTGCGTCTCGTGTTCGCCGCCTATAAAAACCTGCACCGCTATTGCAGCGGCGTTAAGGCGTATTGCCTCCTCAATATCAAGGGCGATATGCTCATTGGACAAATCATCCTTGAGTATGCTTGGCCCGCCGCTGGCGCGTAGCACAATCCCCTTCGTATAGGTCGGCGGAATAATCGACCGCAGGATGCCGCGAGTCAGCATAAGCGTGTCGGCATAAGGCAGAAGCGGAAGGATGGTGACATCGATACGCTCCAGCCCCGTCGTCGGCCCCTGGAAGTAGCCGTGGTCGAAGGCAAGCATCACCGTACGCCCGCTCTTGGGGTCGAATATATTCGAGAGGCGGTTCTTCATCCCCCAATCGACGTTGTTCAACCCCTTCAGAAAGAACGGTTCGCTCTTTGCCGGTATATCCGTATAAAAATCCTTTTCGTCCTTCACGCTATTCTTCTCGGGCATGGTTTGTCTCCTTACAAGAATCTCACTAATATCATTAATCTGGTTCTGATTTGCCTGTGCTTGAGTTGCCCCCCGCCGGCTGTTCCTGCTCTGGAACCGGCGCTGCTTCCTGTTGCGCAGGCGGGTTCTCGTTTTTTGGCGGCGGCCATACGATTGTGGATGGATCCATGAACGGCTTGAACTCGGCTATTATCATAAGATGCTCGGCATCCTCACGCTTCTGAAGCGGCATGTTCTTCTCTGATATAATGCGCCACTCCGTGCCTTCCTTGCGCAGAAGGAATGCTCCTAACTGCTGGATTGGTTTAGGGGTAATGCTCTCCCCGGTTCTCTGTTTCCAATAAGTATATAGATAAGTGCTTGCAAGGCCTCGGGCAGGATCAATATGGACTTCTATTTTATCCTCCCCCGCCCCGCTCTTGATGAATTCAAGATAGAAGTCCTTGATCTCGAAGGTGGTCCCACTGATTTCCTCGACTTGGGCAACTTTATCCTCGTAGGTGTAATCGCCATTATCATAATCCCTTGAGTAGCAGTTGAGGAACCTTTCCTTGTCCAGAGCGAAGAGCGCATCGTACTGGTCGCGTACGGTTTTGCGCACCAGCATGTCATCAGTTAATCCCTTATTGCCCGGCGCAAGCGTGTTGGCCACATAGATGATGATGCCCGTAAGGGCGATAAGGGCAATCGCGAACCAGATAAGGTTGCTTTCCTTAGGTGGGGTCTGGTCCTGTTTCTGTTTTGGCGTTGCTTTTTTCGGTTTATTGTCGGGCATAGATGATTTTCTCCTCTAATCGGACTTCACCATCCCCAATGACCTGGGGCGCGGATATTCCCCCTCCCCCCGATTACCTTATCATCCACCTTAAGCACTGCGAGCAGCAGCATACCGAGTATAAATCCCCCGATATGCGCACCGAACGCCACCCCGGCCCCGCCGGTGTCCATGGCGGATGTGGCCACCTGGCTTAATATTTGGATGCCGAACCATAGGAAGAGGTAAATTATTGCGGGGATAACTACAACCCGGATGAATGGGAAAAGTATTATCAGCGTACGTATTTTTGCAGTTGGGTAAAGCACTAAGTAAGCCCCCATTACCCCGGCGATAGCCCCCGATGCGCCTATCGCGGGGATTGCGCTCGAGGGGTTGAGCGCGATATGCGCGAAATCCGCCGCAAATCCGCAAAGGAAATAGAAAAATATAAAGCGGATACTCCCGAGACGGTCCTCGACATTATCCCCGAACAACCACAGGAAGAGCATGTTAAATATCAGATGAAACCAGTCGCCGTGAAGGAAAAGGTTTGTAAATGGCGTCGCCCATTTCATCGGCTGCGCTACCTCGGCATATCCCCTTAGCAGGTTCGACGGAACAAGCCCCCACTGGAAAAGGACGCGCTCGAATTCTTTTTCCCCACCGGCGGTTGAGAAGAGGAAAACAATGGAATTCACGATGATGAGAGTCACCGTTATGAAGGGGAAACGCAACGATGGATTGTCGTCCTTATATGGAATCATATTCGTTCGCCATATCGTAACACTTTGGCCATCTGAATAAAATTGGGGGACGGGGGAACTTTTTTATCATTTTCGGGTCAAACGTGCAGTTATTTCCTAAAAAAGTACCCCCGTCCCCCAATTTTATACACCGTACCAATAATACATACTACTCAACGACTACATCAAGCCAATTCACAGCCTGGTTGTAGTAATTCGCACCCATCACCTCAAAATGCAACGTATATTTCCCCGGACGGCTCGGGACCGGGATATCGAGCGCGGGCATCTCGAATATTCCCTTCCTATCGGGTTCAGGATAATTCACACGTCCCTCTTCCTTCGTTTCCATCCATAGCCAGGATATTGCACCCCCCTCGTCTCCCGTTGGTTTAAGGTTGGCATAGCGTAACGGAAGATGAAGGACCGAACCATGTTCAAGAACTGACGGCTTTTCCAAAGGGAAGCCCCTGTAATCGAATATGAGAAAATCATCAGTCATGAGCCCTTTCAATTCGTCCATGTACGAATCAAGCGGGATGATGAAACCGGCGCACCACTCCTGCCGCCTGATGAGGTTGATAAGCTCATACATCTCCGGCTTCGCGGGAGGCTCATCCTCGCATACGACTCCGGTGAATGCCAAGACAAGTGGGGCTTCCTGTTGCCACGATTCATTCACCCATTCAGGCAATTCACCCTTTGCAAGGGCCGTGGTTAATTCCTGGTACTCCGGCATGCATTCCGGGGCGGCCAATATATCCCAATCCTTTTCGGTTTTTTCGGCCCGCACATTGAATATCAATTTGGATGTGGAATATACAATATCCCCACTCCCCGATTCACCGGACGGCAGCGATGTTTTTCCCAACCATGCCGGGGCTTGTGCGAATTCCGGCGGCACATCGTTGCCCGGCTCGAAATACAACTGCTGCCGTCGCCATACGCCATTCCTGAAAATCCGCCCGATAAATACCCCCGACTCTGAAGCGGTGTAAATTTCCGCCGGCAATAACACGCCATCAGTGAAATATGCATTAAACCCCTTCGCTTTTAGACCCTTAAAAAAAGCTTTATCACGCGAACCGCCGGGCAGCGCATCGGCGTGTTGGAATGCGCCGCGCAAGTAACCCGATTCCCCCTCGAACCTGAAATAGCCATCCTTGCTGCTTATCCGGTTGAAACCGTATGTGGCTAAATATTCATCAACCCCATCCTTGGATTGAAAGAGGAAACGAAAACGGTAGGACTTGGGAGCGTCCGGCCTCCAGGGAGTATATTCGGCAGCCGGTAATGAAACCACGTTATGCTGACTACCTGCGGGAATCTCGGCGGAGAGGGTGGTGACTTGACCACTTGGGTCTTTCATCTCGCAGTAGAGCCTCCCGCCGGTTAATGAAGAAGCATCATTTAGGAAGTTACATTCCACCTTAAGTTTCTCGGCCCCATTATCCCAATAAATCAAATATTCCGGCGGAAGGGGCCCTGCCGCGGCTTCTATCCGCATTGGCGGTATTTTACTGGGTTCCAATGGTGTATTATCCCGCGAATATTTTATTGACAGTGCTAATGTTTCGCCACCATTGAATTTCCCCAGTTTAAAAGTTTCCCAATATCGCCCATGGAGGGTAGGAAAGGTGTTATCTCCTATTGAAATATCAAAACTTCTTTCGGAAAACGGCGGGTGGCAAATAAAAGTCGCGCCTTTCCAATTTGATGGGATTTTGACTTCGTTGGTATATTCCAGCGGTGCTTTGCCCGAATCGCGCCAGCCACCGTCAATGTATATATATTGAGGTCTAATGCCGAATGGGTCGGGGCATCCCGCGAGAATATCGGCCCAGGGCTTATCGGAGCCGAAATCAGGAGAGGGGAAATCGCCGTCATAGGTCGTTAATTCCAATACGGCATAAATAACAAACCCTGCTTTGCACCAACTCATGAAATCATCGGGTTTAACATAAGCCGGGATATCCCGGATTTTCCCGGCAGTCCCGCTATCCCCTGCGGCGGTGGCGACGGCATATGCGAGTTTCGCATCGTCAAATAGATTGGGAATTTCATACATCGCCGCGCCGCGTGTTACCTTCACCCCCGAAGGCTGGGATGTATCGCCGAATTCAACCCAACCATTATTGAATACGAAATTGAATTCCTCGTACGGTACATCCCTGGATTGCGCACCGTAAACCGCTTTCTTCAAGCCATCCGGATATGTATTGTGATAATAAAAAATCACGTCATACTGATTTTTATCATCCGGTACCGTTGCGGCATTAGCAGTATCAACCTTATAGCCCAAGCAAACCTTCATCAAATCGGCGGTATGCTGGGCCAAGGCGTTATCTTCTTCCACAACAAGCACCCTCGGCACATTTTTGCCTTCAGCTTCAGTGGGTTGAACCTTCGGCGTTTCCTCGCGTTGTTTGCATGCGCCGATTACCCATAACAGCATAATGATTAATATGAATATGCTTGATTTGTTGAGAGTTTTCATCTGTTTTGCCATCGATCCCACCTCACGTGCCCGGCTTGAATCCCTGTTCCCCGGGCCAGGCGTCATTTGGATATATTTCAAAGCGTATTATCCTGCCCGTACCCGCCGAAAAGAGCAGAACCCTGTTGCCGTCGGGTTGTGGCACAATCCATCCGGGCCTGTCATAAAGCCTTGCCCGGCCATATTCGTAATCCTCGTCGGCATCCAAAGCGGCAACCCCATTACAGTCAGCCATGGCGTAATGCACGAAAATCTTCCCCGGTTCATCACCGAATCCTATATCCACAACTCGCCATCCCCGGTTTCTCAATACACTCATCAACCGTGGTGATTCGGCATCAAACACCCCGATTGGAGCGGAGGTTTTGGGGTCGAACCAATAGAGCTTGGCACCGTCGGGGCTAAGCCTTAACTCCCTGCCATGATGCGGCTGGTCTAAAGTCCATGCCAAATTCAGAAGAGGGCTTCCATGATTTCTATTTATATCGAAACGGTATAAGGAGGAATAGTTTGGGTTGCTTTTGTGGATGGATGAGAAGCTTTCGCCTGTTGTTGTGTATAGCTTGTCTCCGGTGGGAGTTATAAGTATTCTCCCTATTGGTGAGCCGATTCGCCATCGCCCCAATTCTTTGCCGGAGGGAATTGCGATGGCCGCCAATTCGCCGGCTGCGTTGTCCGCAACCACAGCGAATTCGCCCAATGGATCGATAGACGCCTGATGGGGAGCAGGCGGATATTCCATCACCGGGAGTTTGATTTTTTCCGTTACCTGTGCTGTGTTAACTAAATAGATGCAACACCTATCTAACAACGCCAAACGACCATCATTCGTTGCGCCGATTAATCCACCCTCCGCCCATAAGGCCTTCGTGTCCTCGATAATACTGAATTTATCCGGGTCGATCAGATACAGGTGCCCTTTATCGGTATAGCATGCCAAAAATGTCGCACCATCTCGCGAGACGCGAACAGGGGGGCCCATCAACCGCCCTTCAATACCCGGCAGGACCTCAAGCGGAAGCAGAACAATGTTCGGACGTGTCCACAGGCCGGTGGTCGGCAGGAATGCATGCTCATCTTCATACTGTACATTCCCCGCCCAATAGTAATTATCTAAAATTACACGTTCAAAGGAATAAGCCTCCCGGCGCGGAGGCAGCGGGTCGTTTACGATTATTGCGTCGAAATAATGGCTGTTGATCTGGGCATAAATCAAATCGGGCTGTTTGCTGCGCGTTCTCATATATTCGATGGCGGCCATGATAATCAGGTTCGGCGTTTTGCCCGCAAGCAATGCATAGTAATCCTGCGTCGGCAGATATACTTCACCGGGGAACGATCGGATGTAATTAACCAGATTATCCCCCGCCTTGCGGTCGATGGCAGTCGGGATAATCGGGGAGTCCGTCCGTCTCGGAAAGCCGGTTGCCGTCGGGATATAAAAAATCAGGATAAGCTGCGCCAGCAGGAAATTGTACGCAGCCAATCGCCACATTGCCCAGTGGCGTTTCCCCTCCTCTGTTTCAGCGGTGCCCAGGAGGCGCTCGAAGTAACCGGGCAGATGATATAGGAAGAAGCCGAACATTATCGAGCACCATAGGGTCAATAGCAGCAGGTCGTTTTCGTAGCCCCCCTGTTGCGACCGCGGCAGGGCGCTCGCGAGGAACGCGGCGGGAAGCGTCCACTCCCAGATGTTGAGGGGTGTACGTTTACCCGCGACTTTGTTGCGCACGAACACCCACAGTATGCTGCCGGCGAACAATATGGGTATTTTCCCGAGGATGTCCTGCATGAGGAATACATTGATGAAACGCCATATCTCGAATGGCTTGCCCTGCGGCACTTTATATATGTAATGCCAGAACCAGCCGCCGCTTACCGCGTTGAGTATGCCCGCGATTATTGCGATTGACGCCAGCACGCCGAGGAAATAAATGCATGCGGATTTCCGTTCGCGGGTGTACAGAAACGGGAAGATGAATAAGGGCAGGACAATCCCGACCTGCTTGGTAAAGACCGACGCCACGAGGAACACGGCGCTGAGGAGCAGCCCCCGTTTGCTTTTTGGGAAATCCTTCAGGAAATAGACGGTCCCAACAAACATGGCGCACAGGAAAACATCGATGCGGCATACATCGAGCCATGCGCCGCCGATGTAATAGAACGCGAGGAACATCCCAAACGCAAACAGCCCCGCTAATTTGCTGCGTGTGGATTGGTAAAGCGCGAGCCATATGAGAAGGCCGATGAATGCCAGGGAAATTATGGATGCCAACCTCCCGGCGATGATATTCTGCCCGGCAATCCAGGTGAATGGTATTACTGCGGCATAATAGAGCGGTGAATATGGAAACGGGACAAAACCCTCATCGGGGCTGACATAAAGCTGTTTCCCCTCCAGCAGCCTTTGGGTGTGGAGGTATGTGCTTCCCTCGGAGTATTCCAATTCGTAGGGGTAAGCGATGCGCCCGGCTACCGACCAGATGAAGGCAGCCAAGTAATAAATGAATAGAAGAGCTATCAGCCCTCTGATTATCGTGCTTATTGCTTTCAACGCCGCATCTGACGCGTATTTTGGGGAAATTATAGCACAGGAATAAAAATGAGGACGGGCTTGGTGCGTCCGCGATTCGATTTTAATACCGAGTTTATAACAAACATGGGGGATTGACCGGGTGTGTCTTTTTACTGGTTTTGTCCTCCGGGTGGCGCACATCTATTGATGTGCGATACGCGCGCTGCCAAAAAACCGCACATCACGGCATACGCCGCCACCCCGCTATAGCCCCGCTATAGCGGGGTGGATAGATGTGCGCCACCCGCCTAAAGGTGAAGCTGATCATATCGGTTACTTATTCATATTCGGGAAAACGAAGAATATGGCGATTAAAAGCCCTATCAGAACCGCTGAGGAGAAGAATACAACCGACAGCGCCAAGAAAAACCTGCTGCGCTTAGCCGCTTTCATTATTTCAAGCTTTTCGGTGTAGTCGAGTTTGGACAGAAGATCCAGAGCAGCCTGGTCGTCTTCGTCGATAAGTATCGCCCGTCCGAGATAATAACGCCCGTCGTCATATCTGCGCAGCCTGAGGCAGACTTTTCCGAGCAGCCTGAAATTCTCCGGCAGATGGGGCGCGAGTTCAAGAGCTTTGAGGAGATGCTCGTATGCTTCCTCGAAATAACCGTCGTGGATACGGCTCAGGGCAAAATTGTAATGCTCCTGGCTTTCGAGCTTACGGCGAAGGGCCTCCCGCCATGCTGGCAGCTCTTTCGTGATTTCATCGCGCAGCTCATCATCATCCTCGATGTTTTCCAAAAGGCTGTTGGCCATAGCGATGGCCTTGGTGTAATCCTTCTCGAGGAAATGCAGCTTTGCGCGAAGGAATGTCCCCTGAGGGACTTGACCGACGCTGACCTGATCGAGTTGTTTAAGCGCTTCTTCGGCCTTTTCAAAATCGCCCTGGCGCAGGGCGCGTTCGATGCCCGCGATTATCTCCCCGCTGAGGCGTATCACCTGCCTGGCGTTCTCAATATCCGCCCCGCAATGTGGGCAGCGCGTTGCATCGGGGTCCGTCAGAACCTTCGAGCAGAGGGGGCAGAATGATTCCTCGGATGAACGTCCCTCAAGCCGCGCGAGAACCACCGATTCATCGAGCACCGGCGCTGTCTCGGTCGGGATCTCCTCATAGGCCGCCTTGTCGAGTTGTTCTTCCTCCAAAAAGTATCCCCATCGATAGTTACAGAAAACAATATTTTCGCATTTATCCTAAGGATTTGCAAAGGAATCATTATCTTTTTATGGGTCAAGCATGATCAAAAACCCGGGCATAAAACCCGGGTGACAATTCAAAAGGGAAATATTAAGAACGAACTGTTTTACTTCAACTTCAACGCCACGACATCCGCATCCGTGGTGCCGTCGGACCGTATGTAGAGCACATCTAATACAACGGAGTCGTTCCCCTTGACGGTTTCAAATTTGTTTACGAATTCCTCCACCGATTCAACCTTTTGTCCCTCGATCTGCGTAATGACAACACCCGGCTGGAGGCCCTTGCGGTATGCATTGGAATTCGGGCTGACCTGGGCGATTATCACCCCGCGGACATTCTCAGGGATATTCGCGGACTTCCGGATTTCTTCATCGATATCGCGTATTGTCAGCCCGAGTTCTTCGATATTCACCGTGTTGGTGCCGCCCTGTATGATGGGTTTGCTTGCGCGTTTCACGGGGGTGATACTTAATGTCATCTCCTGCCCCCCGCGAATGACAGTGAGGTCAAAAGGTTCGCCTATGGTCTGCCCGGCTATGAGCATGCTCACTTGTGAGGCAGTTGATGTGCGCTTTCCGGCGACGTTGATGATGAAGTCATCCACTTTGACGCCGGCTTTCTCGGCGGGGTCATCTTTGCCGACACTCACTACAAGCGCCCCCTGTGTATCCTTGAGGCCAAGCCGCTTCGCATCATCATCGGTCGCGGCTTTGATGGATATTCCAACCCATGCCCGCCGCACTTCACCGTACTGGATGAAATCGTTGTAGACCTGTTTGGCCATGTTGATGGGTACCGCAAAACCTATCCCCGAACCCTGTGCGGTTATTGCCGTATTTATACCGATGGCTCTGCCGTAGATATTGACCAGCGGGCCACCCGAATTGCCGAAGTTGATGGCGGCATCGGTCTGGAGGAAGTTTTCATATTGCGCGCCGGTAATACGCTCGCGGTTCTTGGCGCTGATAATGCCTACAGTAACGGTGTGGTCAAGGCTACCGAAGGGGTTACCGATGGCCATCACCCAATCGCCGACCTGCGTCGCGTCGCTGTCCCCCAGTTCAATGTAAGGCAATGGCTTGTCGGACTCAATCTTAAGCACCGCCACATCGGAGGCCGGGTCAAGGCCGATTACCTTAGCGCTATACTCCTCCTGTGCCCCCAGGACAACCTTTATCTCGTCGGCATTCTGCACTACATGGTTATTAGTGAGGACATAGCCGTCGGGGCTTACAACAAATCCCGACCCCGAACCGGGGATCTCCCGTTCCTGCTGTTGCGGCATTTGCTGCGGCCCCTGGTTTGGTCCGAAAAACCACTTGAAGAACGGGTCATTCTCAAATCCCTGGAAAGGATCCATTGCCGCCCCCTGAATACGGGTGACCACTTTGACCGTGCATACGGCAGGGCTTGTTGCGGCTACAATTCCCCGGAAGGATTCCTGGGTGGATTTAAGGAACTGGTTAGGTTCGTCTAACCCGCCTGGATTGTCGGAAGCTTGAGCCCCCTGGACAGGGACCACCTTCCCGAATGAAGCGGTTAATCCGACCCCGACTGCAATCCCCGCTATCAGGACGATAATCAGGATTACGAATAAACCGACTTTTTCTTTACCATTCATTTTTTTCATGACCTTCCTCTTTGAATTTGTATTCCCCCGATGGGGGTATCCAATTTGAGTATATTATCTCAAGGTTTCGACCTTTTGAAAATAACTGCCGGTCATCACCCGACAGCTAATAGCATTGGACAAACGAACAAACTCGAGGGTTCAACAGCAGGGCGTTAAAAAGGGCGGGATTGATACCGCCCTTGTGTATATATTGTAAAAAAACTGTCTAACCCGATATATCCGCATCGCTCAGCAGCATCAGAAGCCTGTCGGAATAAGTGTCTATCTTCTCCTGGAGGTTATATGTCACGGCTTCCTGAAGGACATTGATACAATCGTTAATCTGGGACCTGAGCTCATTGGTTATTTCGCCGCCTTTTTCGTCGAGGAAGGCTCTTGCATCGGAAATGTAGAACTCCGCCTCAACCTGGGCGGGTGATTTATCCCCGCCATCCGGCCCGGCTTTGCCCGGCTCCGGTTTTGCAGTGAAAGGAGTACGCGCCATTGTGCTTTCAGGAACCCTTGTGGCAAGCGTACCAGCGAGTTGTTGCACCGTCTCCCGCGCAAGATCCTTCTCTTCCGGCGCAAGCCGGTCTTTTGTCTGCTTGATGATGATGTTCCTCTTGGCGCCGGTTTCGCGGTCGCGCGCTGTTACGTTCACAATACCGTTTACATCATAGTCGAAGGTTACTTCCACAACGCTCTCGCCCTTGGGTTTGGGAGCTATGCCGGTGAGCACGAATTCGCCAAGGGAGGTGTTTCGCGACGCCTTCTTATGGTTCCCCTGGAGCACGTGGATATTGGCTTCGGTCTGGTAGTCCGTTACCGTGACATAGCGCCGCTTCTGCGAACAAGGGATGGGCGTGTTCGCATAAATGATCGGGCTGAAGCGGTCGCCCACGATTTCGATACCGAGCGTGTAAGGAGCCACGTCCACAACCACCAAGTCATCCAACTCGCCCTTCTTCACACCTGCCTGTATTGCGGCTCCCATCGCCACGCATTCCTCGGGGTGGATATCCGCCAGCGGCTCCTGCTGGAGAATCTCGCTTACGAAGCGCTTTACCGCCGGCATCCTCGTAGTACCGCCGACCAGGATTACAGCGTCAATTTCCTCCGGTTTAAGACCGGCACCTTCGAGGGCTTCGAGGAGCGGTTCGCGTGTAGCCTCGATAAGATGCCCGGTCATTTTTTCGAAATCGGCGCGCGTGAGTGTGATGTCAAGGTGCTTAGGTTCGTCACCGGCGGAGTAGATGAACGGGATGTTGATATTAGTTTCAAGGAGGGTGCTCAGGTCTATCTTCGCTTTCTCGGCAGCTTCTACTATGCGCTGCTTAATACTCAGCCGCATCCTGTTGTCTTGTACTTCGCGTAAATTGATATCTTCATTTTTCCTGAATTCTTCATATAAAAAATCGGAAATGAGGATATCGAAGTCGTCACCACCGAGCTTGTTATTACCGGCTGTCGCAAGGACTTTGAATGCCCCTTCGACCATCTTGATGATGGATACGTCGAAGGTGCCGCCGCCGAAGTCATAGACCAGTATTGTTTTGGATTCATCCTGGTGCTGGAAACCGTAGGCTAACGCTGCGGCAGTAGGCTCATTGATAATGCGTTCTACCTTGAATCCCGAGATATCACCCGCGTCCTTTGTGGCCTGCCTTTGCGCGTCGGTGAAATATGCAGGGACAGTGATAATCGCTTCCGTAACGGGCTTCCCGAAATACGCCTCGGCATCCTTCTTCAGTTTCGCCAAGATGAGCGCGCTTATTTCCTGTGGCGTATATTCCTTTCCGCCCAGCTCAACCTTCTGAGTTGAGCCCATAAGGCGCTTTATGGAGCTTACGGTGCGATCGGGGTGTGCCACAGCCTGGTTCTTGGCCGCTTCGCCTACGAGAAGCTCGCCGGTTTCGCTTATACCCACAACCGAGGGGGTTATTGTTTTGCCCCGTTCGTTGAGGATTAAAAACGGTTGACCATCTTTGATGGCAGCTACTAAGCTGGTGGTCGTTCCCAAGTCGATTCCAACGATCATTTTAGATCTCCTTCTCCATAATCATCCCCCCTGCTGTCACGGCAGCCTGTTCAGGCTCCCGGTTCAAAGGACATCTGCTATGTCAACTTCTGCGTACCCAATCAAGAGCTTCTCCTTGAGATTATGACTTCCGGCGTACGCAGAAGCCTGTTACCCATCATGAACCCGCGTTTTTCCACCATCACGATGGTGCCCTCGGGCTTGTCGGGATTCACCTCGAATCCCAACACAGTGTGGTACTTGGGATTGAAGACACCTTCAGTGGGTATCTCCTTCACATTGAAATCCCTGAGCACCAGCAATACTCCATTAGATATCGCCCGTACACCCTCAAGCCATGAGACAATTTTCTTATCGATCTGCACCGTCTTCAGCTGGTTGAAAAACCTGTCGAAAGCATCAACGGTCGGAAACAGCTTCATCACAAGCCTTTCCTTGAGGTCTATTTCGAGGTCGAGCTTAAGGTCGACTATCTCCGGCTTAAGCCCCCGCAGGTCGCGGATCAATAACTCAAGGTACTGTTGAATTTTTCCCGAATCAAACGGTGCCTGTGCCCTGTCCGATTCACGGGCATATTCGGCCCTTAACTGCTTGGCCGACTTGACGATTTCCAGGCGTATTTTCGATATTTCTTTATAAATGTCAACCAGATCGATACCCTCTATAATCCTCCCGGGTTGCCTGCCGGCAAGAATATCCTCATAGATAGGTATGTCGATCGGCTTTTCGTCAAACCTGACTTCTGTGTACATCAAAACAAAACCCCGTAAGCCGGGAGGCACCCTCCCCCCACAGCCAAAACATACCATGACCCTCCTGAGCCATGCTTAAGGATTATATCACGCTACATTTTTTCTTTCAATGCTAATAATAATAGGGGCTATGAAGTTATGTCAATATGTTACACCTTCATGATTGCCGATTTTTCCGGGCCTTGCCATCTGTAAGTTATTCTTTACCAGCCACCGCGATGGTACTGCGGTTTCGTGGCGCAATATTTTATTTTTCGAGTTGCTGCTCTTCCAGGCCCTTAATGGCGTACAAAGCAACGTTATCCTTCCTCGTGGCTAAAGTAAAATTCTCATTGAATGTACTGTCGTTTGGCAAGTGTTTCCCTGATGATTGCATCTGCGCCTCGTTGACCAATAAATGTGTAATGTTGATTTCCCTTAACCACTGATAAAGCTCCGCCCCGCTTGCAGCGTGCTCCCAGAACCTGTTGTAGTTGTACGGCGATGTGAACCCGGCGATAACGAAGAAGTCGCAATAGAAGCGGCTCGTGGCGCCATACAGGAAATACGCGCGCGGCTTGGGTTCCATCCGGTTAAGTTGCTCAATGAATTCATAGCCGAGAATATTCCGGGACATATATGCCCTGCGCGATTCCTCTTTAAGAGGTAAATGGCCCCCGCCGGGCTTAGGCATTACGCCATTCAAAAAATATACGATTATTAGTGCGGCCAGTAAGCTTGTCAGGATCAGCCCTGCAGGCCGTCGGAATGTGAAACTATCGAGATTGAGGGCCTCCGCGAATGCAAATCCACCCACAGCCGTCAAGAACGGGAAGAAAAACGACCAGTACCGGATATAAACCACTTTCATCCCGTAGAACCATGTAAGGATGCAAAGCAGGGAGATTATCAGCAACCCGCCGACCACATCCCACCTTCGCCTTATAAAAAACAAAAGGGGCAACAGGGCGATGAACAGCGGCCCGATGCCGAGTTCTTTCCTTTCGGTAAACCTGTATTGGGCAGGATTATCAGGTTTTGAGCCCCAGTTCGGCCAGAATGTCATTTCCCTCGGCAAAGTCAGAATATTCACTTTATTGGCATCGGGGCTGAATTCTCCAAGCCCGGCATGCGTATCCGATTGCAGGTCTTGTTCATACTGCTGGTAAATCCCCCCGAAACGCTCGAAATATTTATTGAAGTAAGGGAAAACGGGATTTCCGAAATAAACTGCGTTTCTCCCAAGCCAGGGGCTGACCATTGCGATTGAAATAACTGCAAGCAGCAGGTAATTCCTGGCAGGGAATTTTCCAGCTTCATAGATTATATAAGCCGCAGCAAGCACCAAGAGCCATAACCAGAGCATACCCAAGAATATTTTTAAACCTATAGCAAAACCGAGGATGATTCCCGCCATTACTGCATCCCCCGATGCCTTGCTCCGTATGAAACGCCATACCGCCCAAAAGCTCATCAATGCGTATAGCGCAATGAAATTCTCAGCGTTACCCCAAGTTGCTGTAACTGTCGTGACGGGAACAAGGGCAAAAGCTATCGCCCCGCAAAGCCCCCCTGTTGGGCTGAGATAGCGCGCACCGAATGCGGCGATGGCGCCAAGAAGGATGCACCATACGGCAAAATGTGTAAGCACCGCCGTAACTTCGTCGCCGAGACCCATCGCCAATGTGAATAACATGGTGTGATTATTTGGCGCCATCGAATATTTTATATACGGGTCGAGTTCAAGCCACCCCGCTTCAAGATAACCCTTCGGCATGCTGAGATACGCATTGACGGCATCGAGGCTTACAGGCGGATATAAAGGGTTGAGGGAAAGCAGCAGCGCACATACGACTAAGATGAGTATCAGGACCAATTGGGTCCCTGTAATCCTCGCGTTTTTCCAGGCATCTGATACACCACGTAATCTGTTGGAAACATAACGCCCCCATAAGGCAATCGGAAGGATAACCAAGAGCCAAAGGCTTGGGCGGTATAGCAGGTGGGTGAATCCGAGGAACATCACCGCCATTGACAGTATTACAAGCCCTGATGCCAAGGAGAATATTGTCTCCTCAAGCACTCCTGCGAATTTAATTTTTAAGGCGGCGCATAATTTCCCCCCCAAAACCCAGGCGCAGAGCAAAATGAGGAGCAGCAGAATGTATTGCCATACTATGTGCCGGAAGATGAGTACAAGGCCGCTTCCGGCTTCCGGCCACGCAATCCCGCCTTTGCCTCTTGGGACGTAAACGAAGTATGTCACCATCACGCCGGTTATCCAGCATACGGCGATAAGGAAGAAAAACCATTTTGCGATTTTGTTTGCCATCACCCTGAATACCCGAGGCATGGATGATACCACATCGAATAGCCGAAGCCCATTATACATAATACTGAAGATATGAGAGGCAATTGATTTCATGCCTTGGGTACCCCGGTGTTCCAACCTGCGTTCCATTTGCTTATAGCCGCGATTTCTGGTAATTAATTGATATATAGAAGCCCCATTTACAAACCTTTTCTGCAGGTGAAAGGATTGGCGCCTATAGAATCATACGATGACCTGATGGAGACAAGCCACGGATTCCGCCGGGCAAGAATAATCCTTTCAGCAGTTGAAACGGAGCTCTTTTCACTCATCGGGAAAGACAAACTCACCGCGAAGCAGGTTGCGTCGAAGGGGCAGCTAAGCCTGCGCGCTGTCGAAATTGTCCTCGACAGCCTTGCGGCAATGGGGCTTCTAATAAAGGAAGAAAATCGCTACAGCTCAAGCCCATTAGCCGCTAAGTATCTCACCAAGGGTTCCGAGGCGTATATCGGCGCAACCATGCTCTATCGCGCGAAGCTCTGGGAAAATTGGTCGAACCTTACAAACATCCTGCGAGGTGAAGTCACTGATTGGATGCGCAAAAAGCCCGGACTTACTGACCCGGCGCTGAATCGCTCATTTATCTTATGTATGCATGATTTACATTATCCAGACGCGCTGAGAATGTGCCAGTTCCTCAACTTGAAGGGTGTCAAGCATATGGTCGACTTGGGCGGCGGGGCGGGAAGTTACTCAATCGCCTTCGTGAATTGCTTCCATGGCTTGCGCTCGACAATCATCGACCTGCCGCAGACATTGGAGGTCGCGCGGGAAGTCATAAGCGATTTCGGCCTGAGCGAACGCATCGAATGCAAGAAAGGAGATATTTATAACGACCTTATGCTCCCCGTCGGGAATGATGTCGACTTGTTCTTCGTATCCAATATCCTCCACGAGGAGGGTTATGAGGAGAATGCGCGACTGATGAAGCGCCTTTATAAATACCTTGTTCCCGGGGGTCGTGTGATAATAAACGATTTCATCCTCGATGAATCCCGCACTCAACCGGAGGAAGGGGCCATCTTCTCGGTCAATTGGCTGGTGAACACGGAGCGGGGGAAATCGTATACAAAAGGTGAAATCGAGCGCATGCTCTCCGGTGCAGGTTTCCAGGTATCTTTCGAGCACGATTTGGCGTTCGGGAGGAAGGGATAGGGATGCTTCAAGCGAATGCAGCACTCAATAGTCTGAACGTTCCTTGAAAGGTATATTTGTTTGACCGTTTGAATATTCGGCCTTTCTACTTTCACGGGATACTGCCTCATGCATCACCCTTCTTGCTTCGGGATGATTTGCACAATGAATTAAGTAGTATTTCAATCTCCCCTTTATGCCTTTTCTTGCCCTAATCGGATAGGGGTCTACAACTGTAAAATGTCTCCCTAAGTTTCCCTTATAAATATTTAATAACTCCTCATAAAACGCATCTGAGTTATATTCATATCTGCCAATCACCCTAAGCCAGCTTTCGGAGCTTAACACCTCAGAGACAATTTTAATATTACTCTGCCTTGTTCTCTTGGAGTTTTTCATTTCTTTGCTCTTTGGTTGAATAAGTGGGAAAAACCCTTGTTCATCTGGCCTGACGTTGTGTCTAACCCATCCAGCCAATCTATTCAGCCCAGGGAGGTTAAAGTTTATCATCAATTCAGTCTTTTCATTTAACCCGAATAAAGGTTTGAGCGTACCGAACGGGATAGCCTTGACACCGAAAGGGTCAATGAAAATGAATGCAGGGAATCCTTTTACACTTTCAACAATTTCCCTAATATGTTTACCGAAAGTACCTGTATAAATATGAAAGTGTTGAAACCCCAATTCGCTCAGGGCAATTGCTAAATGATCAGCAAGTTTTTTGTCCCTTTCAACAAAAATACACTCAATTAATCTTTTCCCTTTCTTTGATTGATCCGAATACTTCATCGATATCTTTGCGGCTATCAGGGGAGAACCATCATAGGTGCCCTTATAGATGCCGCCACCAGCGAACCCATCAATATAAAAGACTTTGTTTTCAAGCGAAGACTTCCCGACCTTTGAAGCCCATATCCAAAGATAATGCTCGATTATCTTATGCTTGAATTCGGTCCATTCCTCATACTTCTCGAAATAGGACTTTCCCATTTCCCCGCCTCCTTAGATAAGGCAATTACAGCTTATTTTCGCGGGTTGCAGCGAAACCCGTTTCCACACAGTTTTCGTTTCCTTACACAGCCCAACCTTCGACCCTGGAGAGAATTCATTAATCAGCGAAATAATATGACTGTAAATTTCAACTCTTTCATCTTCAGGATAATACATTTTCTTCCCGTTTTTCCTGACATTCAATTTGTCGAAACCATCCCCCGGAAAGGCTTTGATAATGCGACAATGGAGCGCTGGGTGAGGTCTGTAAGTGCCGAGTGTGATTACCGAGGGTTTAACCCTGCTCAAGGCCGCCTCTGCCATCTTACTGTAGTGGTCTGGCCAGTCTGTAATCGGGAATATGGGGTCGAATCTGAACCGGATTTCATAACCGGCTTTAGCAGCCCTTTCCGCGGCTTTAAGCCGTCTTGCAAGCGAAGCTGTAGCCTCCTCCAATTTCCTTATTACAGGGCTGCAATTGATTGTGAAACTAACGATTGTCTTACCATCATGATTCAGACTAAGCAGGTTATTAACCTTGTCAGACTTTGTCAGAAGCAGGAGCCGCCCATATTTAAGGCCTGCAAAAAAGGGAATCAGTTTCTTGCTGAAAGCTGTGAGGTGATCTATATGGAGCGAATCTTGAAGCTCACCGCTGTTAAGGAGAAATGGTTCTTCAGCTTTCCCGTCAATCTTGCGGATCTCACTTATTAACTTGTCAAAATTTACATATTGGGTAACCATTGGGACTGTTCGATTCGATAGCCTTAAGTAGCAATAATGGCAATTGAAGGAGCAGTTCAACCCGTAATTAAGCTCCAGGAATCCGGGGCACACCATCTCGGGGGGGGCATGGAAACGTTTTATAAATGATGAAGTCCTATAGGCTAATACTATTGCCCTTTTGGCTATACGCTGCCTTTCATGGAAATCGGGTTCCCCTATAGAATTGTCACAAGCTCTTTCTTCTATAGTCCGTCCGCGAAGCTTTGACATAACCTTTTGTAGAATAAAGTTGTCTCCTTTAACTCGCCGGTCAATATATATCCTTTCCACTTGCATGGCGTACCTATACAAAAATATAGTATATCAGAATAATCTTGTCAACCGATTTCCTCATTCCCTCTCGAACTTCAACGCGTATGCTTCCCCTGGGCCGAGGCGGATGACGGCATCGATGTAACGGTGCGCGAAGGGATGGTAGCGGAAGGTTAACGCACCGGAGTAGTAGACCCCGTTGAAACTTCCCTCCGACGTTTTCAGTGATATGTTATTCCCGTCAATGACTGCCGGCCCGGCGAGTATCTCATCCCTGTTCCGGTACAACTTCAACCAGAAATCCCCCGCTACATTCTCGATCAGAAGCTCCCACCGTATGTTATGTTCCAGCGGAATCGGCTCGCCAATGGTCGGTTGGTACATCTCGATAACCTTTTCCGGTGCGGCATGCCACGTGCCGCGCGGGTCGATGCCGAACATCTCCTCAAACTGCCCGGTGAGCCAGAAGGCCAAGATGCCCACCGCCGCCACAGCCGGTATGACTCCCCACCACCAGCTTCCGTGGCCCGGTCTCCTTGCCCTTGAAGATGTTGGCGCTTCGCCAGTATCTCCAACTGACTTATTGCTGATATCATTTGGCGATCCAACCATGTCAGTACAAAGCAAACCTCTTCCCCGTCCCCTGAAAGGTTAATTATAGCTTTCGGGAGGTTTATTAGCTAACACGAAGTCCTGAATTGATGTAACCCGCCAATGAGAGGGCGTCTCATGATTAAATGAAAAGGGGTGCCGCACACTATAGTGTGCGCCAACGCCGCTTAAGATCTTGGTTTTCCGCACACTAAAGTGTGCGGCACCCTTTCATAACTTGGTTTTGAGACAACCTCTCAGATGCCGGGGGGTTACTGCTTTTTGTGGCGGGCTCAAATCACTATTTTCACCAGTTCCCGTCAGGCGGGAACTTGCTGAGGAAAATATCGTAATCGCCATTCGATGTATGGTTATCGGTTCCGGTGCCGGGGTCGAAGTCAACGGCCCACCAGAAATCACCCGTGACAAAAATGTTACCGGGACCATCCACCGCGACTCCTCTGCAATAATCCGCGTCATACACGCCGCCCCATGTGCGGGCCCACTGGAAATCGCCGCTTGAGTTAAACTTGCTTAGGAAAGGATCGAAACCGCCATTCGATACATGGTCATCTACTTCGTCAATTCCGTCACCGGGGTTGAAGTCAACGGTTTCACTGAAAACCCCTGTGACATATACATTGCTGGAAACGTCCGCTGCGACTCCATAGCCTTTATCATGGTCGTCGTCGGAACCCCATGTATTTGCCCATAGGAAATCGCCGTTTGTATCGAACTTGCTAAGGAAAATGTCGCAGAACATCGTTGCTGAATGCTCATCGGTTCCAGCGCCGGGGTCGAAGTCAACTGTATCGTTGAAATCACCTGTAACATATATATATCCGGAACTATCTGTTGCGACACTATAGCCTTCATCCCAGTTACTCCCACCCCATGTGCGTGCCCATTGGTAGTCGCCACTTGAATTGAACTTGCTGAGGAAAATATCCGCCGTAGGACCTTCCGACCAATGCACATCCTCTCCGGGAACCTGTGGCGGGTTGAAGTCAACATCGCGCGCGAAGTCGCCAGTGACGAATATATTGCCGAGGCTATCAGCAGCAACTCCACAGGCCTCATCATAAGCCCATCCACCCCACGTGCGTACCCATTGGAAATTGCCGGTTGCATCAAACTTGCTCAGGAAGACGTCCTCTGATGAGGAATCCGAAGTATATTCCTCGGTTCCGCCGCCCGGGTCGAAGTCAACGGTTTCTTTGAAATAACCCACGACGTATATATCGCTGGGACTGTGCGCCGCGACTCCATAGGCAGTATCAACCGAATCTCCGCCCCATGTACGGGCCCATTGGAAATCGCCATTCGCGTTGAACTTGCTTAGGAAAATATCGTAATAGGCATTTGAAGTATGCTCATCGGTTCCCACGCCCGGGTCGAAATCAACGGTGCCTTCGAAATAACCTGTAACATATATGTTACCGGAACCATCCACCGCAACTCCATAACCCCGCTCATAGTCTGCACCACCCCATGTCCGTGCCCATTGGAAAACGCCATTAGAATCGAACTTACTCAGGCAAATATCCTCAATACCATTTGATACATGTTCATCGGTTCCGCTACCCGGGTCGAAGTCAGCAGTCCCATAGAAATAGCCTGTCACATATGCGTTACCGGAACCATCCACCGCAACTCCGTAGGCACGATCATAATCGCTCCCGCCCCATGTGCGGGCCCAACCGGCCGGCAGTGATTCTGTAATTGTTATCGTGACGTAATCATACAGGTCCAATTCACCCACCCCGGCTGATGTGGCAATGAATCTCACGTTGTAGTTCCCTGCCGGGGCTTCAACGTTGTTCTTGAGATATATCCCCCATGTATTGCCGGATATCTTATAGAGTTGAGTGAAGCTCTCCCCGGTGATTGCCGGGGCGACAAGGGTGACTTTGTTTACATCGTCCTGCCAATCGAGGACATCTATAGTAATCATCGCCTGTCCTTCGCCGGTGTCATATAATGTTTCTTGCGTGAAGTTTTCAATGGAGTACGGATCCTTACAATTGCCCGGCCAGGATGCATCAACGGCATAGGTGATATCGCTATAATGAGGTGGCACCGGGATATAAACAAGATATTTCACTGTGAATTGTGAGTTGTGGGTGAATTGGTGGTGGTCAGTTGCTTTAGCGAATGCCTTGAATGGGTTGATGTTTTGTCCGCCAGGGATGTTCCACAGCCCTGTCCAATCGTCGGCGTTGCGGAGTTCATGCCCATAATCGTCGCCATACAGGATGCCGCGCACATCATGGCCTGTGATCTCTGTTGGATTGCGCAACGTGACATCGGCGTCGAGGATACGGGTTACCGTGTCGAATGAATTGACCTTGATTTTAAGACAGTCATCGCAGTCAGGTGGAAGGAGAAAGGGGGTGACGTTGAAATGGGCATACGCTTCGCGCAAGGGTATTGGCGTGAGTTCATTTGTTGATTCGTCGAAGCTGAATTGCCACGCGCCCCATAGTTGTCGCCCTGATTGCGCTTCTTTCTCGGGGGCTTGAATGATGGGACTATCGAGGGGCGATGCTGAATCGCCATTTGCGCCGGAGCATCCAGATGCAAGGATGATGCAGAGCACCCCTAAGGTCACGGTAAAGAATACAAGGTTACGATACATCTTAACGACCACCTTTCTGCTTGATTAAGTAAATCACCAGTTCCCGTCGGGTGGGAATTTACTGAGGAAAACATCGTAATTGCCATACGATATATGTTCATCGGTTCCGTCACCCGGGTCGAAGTCAACGGTGCCATTGAACCCGCCGGTGACATATATATTGCCAGAACCATCCGTCGCAACTCTGTAGCCATCATCGCTATCAACCCCGCCCCATGTGCGAGCCCATTGGAAATCGCCGCCTGAGTCAAACTTGCTGAGGAAAGCATCCCAGATGCCGTTGGAAGAATAAGGGGCCGACCCGCCAGGGTTGAAGTTGACATCTGTGCCTTGGAAATCACCCGTCATATAAACATTGCCTGAACCATCAGTCGCAACAGCATAGCCAAAATCCCATTTAACCCCGCCCCATGTGCGAGCCCATTGGAAAACGCCGCTTGGGTCGAACTTGCTGAGGAAAATATCGAAACTTCCATTTGCAGTATGCTCATCGGTTCCCCCGCCGGGGTCGAAGTCAACGGTGCTCACAAATTGGCCCGCGACGTATACGTTGCCTGAATCATCCGCCGCTACACCATACCCCAATTCAGAGTCAATCCCGCCCCATGTGCGGGCCCATTGGAAATCGCCGCTTGAGTCGAACTTGCTTAGAAAAATATCAAATTGGCCATTCGATGCATGCTCGTCCGTTGTGACGCCCGGGTCGAAATCAACAGTGCCATAGTAATCGCCCGTGATATATATGTTGCCGGAACCATTCGCCGCTACTCCGAGGCCATCGTCACTACTATCCCCGCCCCATGTGCGGGCCCATTGGAAATCACCGCTTGAATCGAACTTGCTTAGAAAAATTTCAATGAAGCCATTTGATGTATGTATATCAGTTCCACCGCCCGGGTCGAAGTCAACGGTACTTTGAAAATGGCCCGTGACGTATATGTTACCGGAACCATCCGCCGCCACTCCAAGGCCAACGTCACTACTATCCCCGCCCCATGTGCGGGCCCATTGGAAAATGCCGTTTGAGTCGAACTTGCTGAGGAAGATTTCATCGAAGCCATTCGATGTATGTACATCAGTTCCGCTGTCCGGGTCGAAGTCAACCGTGCCGGTGAATCCACCCGCGACATATATGTTCCCGGAACCATCCGCCGCTACTCCATACGCCTGGTCAGGTCCGCTCGCGCCCCATGTGCGGGCCCATTGGAAATCGCCGCTTGAACCGAATTTGCTGAGGAAGATATCATTATTGCCATTCGATGTATGCTCATCGGTTCCGCTGCCCGGGTCGAAGTCAACAGTGCCAGAGTACGCGCCCGTGGCATATATGTTGCCGGCGCTGTCCGCCGCGATGCCGTAACCATTATCATTATCACTCCCGCCCCATGTGCGGGCCCAACCGCTCGGCAGTGGTTTTTCTGTGACAGTTATCGTGACGAAATCATAAAGAGCAACACCTGAACCTCCTGAAGTGGCGATGAATCTCGCTTTATACTCCCCTACAGGGGCGCCGGCTGTGTTCTTGATATATGTTCCCCAAGTGTCACCGGCGGCTTTATAGAGCTGAAGGTAATCCTCACCTGTGATTGCCTTGCATGCAAGGGTGACTTTATTTGCATTGTCCTGCCAATCGTGGACATCGATGGTTATCATCGCCTGCCCTTCGCCTGTGGCATACAGTTTCTCCTGGGTGAAGTTATCAATAGCATAGGGCTCCTGGCAATTCTCCGGCCATGAAGCATCAACTGCATATGCAATTTTGTTATATTTAGCTGGGATGGGGATATGGACCAGATAATTCACCGTATGCTTTACGCCCGGTGCAAACAGGCGCTGGAGGACTGATGTGGCGAATGCTTTGAAGGGGTTGATGGTCTGGCCGCCTGCGATATCCCATAGGCCCGTCCAGTCGTCGGCGTTGGTAAGCTCGTGGCCGTAGTCGTTCGTGTAGAGAATCCCCCTTACATCAAAACCGGTCATCAGTGTTGGGTTGCGTAGGGTGATATCGACATCAAGGATACGGGTGACTGTGTCGAATGAGTTGACTTCGGTTTTAAGGCAGTCAGTGCAGCTTGGTGGCAGGAGAAAAGGGGTGACGTTGAAATGGGCATATGCTTCGCGCAAGGGTATTGGAGTGAGTTCGTTTGATGACGCATCATAGCTGAATTGCCAAACGCCCCATAACATTCGCCCCAATTGGGCCTCCTTTTGTGGCGCTTGAATGACGGGGCTATCGACGGGTGATACCGAATCGCCGTTAGCGCCGGAGCATCCGGAGGCAAGGATGAGGCATAGCACCCCTAAGGTTACGGTAAACAATACAAGCCTGCGATACATCATTTAAATCACCTTCATCCTTATTTAGATGAATCACCAATTCCCATCCGGTGGGAATTTGCTAAGGGAAACATCAGCCCAGCCATTCGACGTATGCTCATCCGTTCCGCCGCCGGGATCGAAGTCAACGATGTCGTTGAATACGCCCGAGACGTAGAGGTTGCCGGAACCATCCACAGCGACACCGGATCCCCAATCATTACCAGCCCCACCCCATGTGAGGGCCCATTGGAAATCACCGCTTGAATCGAACTTGCTGAGGAGAGCATCACAAATGCCATTCGATGTATGTTCATCGGTTCCGCCGCCCGGGTCGAAGTCAACGGTAGCATAGTAATCGCCCGTGACATATACGTTGCCGGAACCATCCGCCGCTGCTCCAAGCACCATGTCATAATCACCCGCGCCCCATGTGCGGGCCCATTGGAAATTACCGCTTGAGTCGAACTTGCTGAGGAAAGTATCAGCCAAGCCATTCGACGTATGCTCATCGGTTCCACTGCCAGGGTCGAAGTCAACCGTGTCTTCGAACTCACCCACGAGGTATATGTTGCCGGAGCCATCCACGGCGACTCGACGGCCGAGATCATCATTATTAGCGCCCCATGTACGGGCCCATTGGAAAACGCCGCTTGAATCGAACTTGCTGAGGAAGACATCAGACGCGCCATTCGACACATGCTCGTCGGTTCCGGCGTCCGGGTCGAAGTCAACGGTAGCATAATACGCGCCCGTAACATATATGTTGCCGGACCCATCCACCGCGACTCCGGGGCCATTATCGTAACTATTCCCGCCCCATGTGCGGGCCCATTGGAAAAGGCCGCTTGAATCGAACTTGCTTAGGAAAACATCGGAACCTCCATTCGATATATGCTCATCGGTTCCGCCGCCCGGAGCGAAGTCAACGGTGCCGGTGAAATAGCCCGTGATGTATATGTTACCGAACCCATCCACCGCGACTGCGTAACCATAGTCATAATCATCCGCGCCCCATGTGCGGGCCCATTGGAAATCGCCGCTTGAGTCGAACTTGCTCAGGAAAATATCATCTTTGCCATTCAATGTATGCTCATCGGTTCCCACGCCCGGGTCGAAGTCAACGGTGCTTTCGAAACAGCCCGTGACGTATATGTCGCCTGAACCATCCGTCGCAACACTATAGGCATAATCAGAATTAATCCCGCCCCATGTACGGGCCCATTGGAAAGCGCCGCTTGAATCGAACTTGCTGAGGAAAACATCGAAATTTCCATTCGATGTATGCTCATCGGTTCCGCCGCCTGGGTCGAAGTCAACGATGTCTCTGAATCCGCCCGCGATGTATATGTTGCCGGACTCATCCACCGCGACTCCGAAAATATAGTCATCCTCACTCCCGCCCCATGTGCGTGCCCAACCGGCTGGTGGTGATTCTGTGATGGTTATCGTGGCGAAATCGTACAGGCCAACAGCGCCCGAACCCGCTGATGCTGCAATGAATCTGACCTTGTAGTCGCCTACCGGTGCCCCGGTCTTATTCTTGAGATACACACCCCATGTATCGCCGGATACCTTATATAATTGGGTGAAGCCCTCGCCCGTGATTGCAGGGGCAACAAGGGTGACCTTATTCACATCGTCTTGCCAATCGTGGACATCGATGGTTATCATCGCCTGCCCGTTGCCTGTGTCATATAATCCCTCTTGGGTGAAATTATCAATAGCATAAGGCTCCTTACAATTTTCCGGCCATGAAGCATCAACTGCATAGGTGATTTTGCTGTATTTGGCTGGGATGGGGATATGGAGGAGATAATTCGCCGTATGCTTTGCGCTGGGGGCAAAAAGACGGTAGAGGCCTGATGTGGCAAAAGCCTTGAAGGGGTTGATGGTTTGCCCACCGGCAATATCCCACAGGCCGGTCCAGTCGTCGGCGTTGGTCAGCTCGTGGCCGTAGTCGTTCGTATAAAGGATGCCCCTTACATCAAAACCGGTCATCAGTGTTGGATTGCGTAAGGTGATATCGGCATCGAGGATGCGCGTGACAGTGTCGAATGAGTTGACTTGGGTCTCAAGGCAGTCAGTGCAGTTTGGTGGAAGGAGAAAAGGGGTCACGTTGAAATGGGCATACGCTTCGCGCAAGGGTATTGGAGTGAGTTCGTTTGATGACTCATCATAGCTCAATTGCCATAGGCTCCAGAGGAGTCGTCCTGATTGGGCGTCTTTCTCAGGCGATGGAATTAAAGGGTTATCGATGGGCCAGGCCGAATCGCCATAGGTACCTGAGCATCCAGTGGCGAGGACAAGCCATAGCGCCCCCATGGTTATCGTAAGAAATAGAAGACTGCGTAGCATCATTGGGAACCACCGTCCTTCCTGAGAAGCCGTATAAATTGTACTTCTGAATTGTTGCCGTATCAATGGAGGATCCCGGCAGGGGATTGCCGGGTTGCTGGGCTATGGGGCAGCCGACGCCGCGTAAAATCACCTCATTGCCAATATCCATTTGGCAGTAATTTGAGGAGGTAAACATCGAAATTTTCAGCTACATGCCAATCCGTCCCACCCCCGGGGTCAAAGTCAACAGTATCCTGGAACCATCCTGTGACGATAATGTTGCCTTGAGTATCACCGCTGACCCCAAGGTTATCATCATATAGAGACCCGCCGAAAGTACGGGCCCAACTGAAATCGCCGTTGTAATCGAACTTGCTGACGAAAATATCAACCTGGCCGTTCGAGGCATGCTCATCAATTCCGGTGCCGGGGTCAAAATCAACAGAACCGTCAAAAGTTCCCGAGACGAGTATGTTGCCATAACCATCCACGGCAACCGCGCGACCTTCCTCCGACGCCGTTCCGCCCCAGGTCAAGACCCAGCTGAAATCGCCGTCGTAATCAAACTTGGTCAGGAATACATCGTTATAGCCGTTCGATGCCCGATTCGCGACTCCATCACCCGGGTTGAAGTCAACCATGTCATTGAAGCGACCCACAACAAAGACATCGCCCAGGACGTCCACTGTGACCGCATTGCTTTCATCATAACCTTCGCCGCCCCAGGTATAGGCCCAATTGAAGGTGCCGCTTGAATCGAACTTGCTGAGGAAAACATCATCGACGCCATTCGAAGTATGCTCATCGGTTCCGCCGCTTGGGTCGAAATCAGCGGCCAATTGGAAGTAGCCGGTGCAGTATATATTGCCAAAGAAGTCCACAGCGACTCCCATGCCTTCATTCAAGGTTTCCCCGCCCCATGTGTGGGCCCATTGGAAATTACCGTCGGAATCGAAATGGCTGAGAAAAACATCGCAGGAACCGTTCCCGGTATGCTCATCCGTTCCGCCGCCCGGGTCGAAGTCAACGACGCCCGAGAAATAGCCCGTGACGGACGCATTGCCAGAGCCATCCACAGCAATGGCGGAAGCAGCATCATAATTGTCCCCGCCCCATGTACGAGCCCATTGGAAAACGCCATCGGTATTGAACTTGCTGAGGAAGGCATCCCAAAAAGCATTTGGGGTATGCATATCAGTTCCACTGCCCGGGTCGAAGTCAGTGACCGCGCCGAAGTAACCTCCGACATATATATTGCCGGAACCATCCACCGCAACTTGATAACCTCGGTCGTCATCCGCTCCACCCCACGTACGGGCCCACTGGAAAATGCCGTCAGGGCTATACTTGCAGAGGTAAGCGTCGTAAGACCCATTCGAGGTATGCTCATCCGTTCCGGGACCGGGGTCGAAGTCAACTACGTCCTGAAAAAAGCCTGTAATAAATATGTTGCCGGAACCATCCACGGCAACTCCCTGGCCCAAATCATATTCGCTGCCGCCCCACGTGCGGGCCCAACCGGCGGGAGGCGTTTCTGTAATCGTAAGCGTGACGAAATCATACAGGCTGACGCTACCGGACCCCGCCGATGCGGCGATAAATCTCACGTTGTAAATACCTGCAGGAGCTCCTGCGTTGTTCTTGACATATATCCCCCACGTATCGCCGGAAACCTTGTAGAGCTGAGTGAAACTCTCCCCCGTAATTGCTGGGGCCGCGAGGGTGACTTTATTTACATCATCCTGCCAATCATGAACATCGATAGTTATCATCGCCTGTCCGTCGCCCGTGTCATACAATGGCTCCTGGGTGAAGTTCTCCATAGAGTATGGCTCTTTGCAGTTATTTGGCCACGATGCATCGACGGCAAAGGCGATTTTATCGTAGGAGGGCGGCTGCGGGATATAAACAATATAATTCTCTGTGTATTCCGCATAGCCGCTGAACTGCCGATGATAAACCGGTTTGGCGAAGGCTTTGAATGGGTTAAGCGTTTGACCGCCGGCGACATCCCACAACCCGGTCCAATCATCGGGGTTGCGAAGCTCGTGGCCATAGTCGTCGGTGAAGAGGATGCCGCGCACATCGTAACCGGCCATTGGCGATGGATTGCGCAAAGTGACATCGACGTTGAGGATATGGGTTGGGGGATGGAAGGAATTCACTTTGGTTTTCAGGCAGTCATTGCAGGCGGGAGGGAGGAGCATCGGTGCTACGTTGAAATGGGCATACGCTTCGCGGAGGGGTATCGGCATAAGTTCGCCGGAAGCTTCGTCAAAGGTGAATTGCCATAAGCCCCAGAGGAGCCGTCCTGATTGGGTTTCTTTTTTAGGGGATTGAGTAAGAGAATCCCCGCTTGGTGTTACCGCCGTAACCTGGGTGTTTGAACAACCGGCAGCAGCCAAGAGGCATAGCATCACCATTGCGAAGGCGAAGATTACGAGGTTACGCGAAATCATCTGGTATCACTGTCCTCCCTGAAGGATGAATACAGTTTACCGCGAAAACGTCGATTGTTTCAATAAGATTCCCCGGCAAGGGATTGTCGGGCTACGCGACCGGGATGTTTTATGTCAACGCATCTTTACCACAATTTAATTATCCTCAAGCCGCCACTTTCATCCGCCACATACGCGTATTCGCCCGATAGGGAAACATCCATAGCCGGATCAGGGGTATGAACGCTCGTGACGATATACGCAAATTCCGGCGACGCCACATCGATGATTTGAAGCTTCCACAAATCCGGCACATACGCATATGCCCCTGATACGGCCAAACCGTTCCAAGTAGAATATCCTGGCATATGAACGCCCTTGACGATATAAGCCGATTGGGGCGACGTCACATCGATTATCTGAAGTTCATGGTCATAATCAAATTCCCCCGAATACGCTTCCGACACATACGCATACCCCCCTAATACGGCTACACCATAAGAATACCACGGAATGTCAACGGCCTTGACGATATACGCCGATTCCGGCGGGTCCACATCGATTATCTGAAGGCCGTGCGAATAATCCGCCACATACGCGTACCCCCCTGATACGGCTACACCATAAGCCCATCCGGGCGTGACAACAGTATTGACAATATAAGCCGATTCTGGGGGATCTATGTCGATTATTTCAAGACCGGCATTCCCACCCGCCACATACGCGTATCCGCCTGATACGGCTACACCAGGAGCCCATCCCGGCATGACAACAGTATTGACAATATAAGCCGATTCTGGGGGATCTATGTCGATTATATGAAGATCGCCATCCGTCACATACGCGTATCCGCCTGATAGGGCTACATCCTGAGCAGATAGGGTGCTAACGGTGTTAACCATATAGGCTGATTCGAGAGGATCTATGTCGATTATTCGAAGACCTGCATATTCATCTGCCACATACGCGTATCCGCCTGATACGGCTACTCCATAAGCATTTGCAGGCGTGCCAACGGTGTTGACGATAGACGCCGAGTCGGGAGGCTCGATATCGACAATTTGAAGACCGGCATCCCTATCAGCCACATACGCGTATTCGCCTGACAGGGCCACATCATAGGCAGACCCCGGCATGTCAACGGTATTGACAATATAAGCCGATTCGGGGGGATCTATGTCGATTATCTGAAGCCCCTTTGATTCATACGCCACATACGCATATCCGCCTGATAGGGCCACATCTTCGGCAGATCCCGGCCCCGGCGTGTCAACGGCATTGATGATATATGCCGATTCGGGGGGATCTATGTCGATTATCTGGAGACCGCCAGCTGAACTCGCCACATACGCGTATCCGCCTGATAGGGCTAAACCACGAGCCCATCCTGGCGTGTCAACGGCATTGATGATATATGCCGATTCGGGGGGATCTATGTCGATTATATGAAGATTGCCATCCGTCACATACGCATATCCGCCAGTTACGACTACAAAATAAGTAACTCCCGGCGTGTCAACGGTATTGACGATATAAGCCAATTCCGGCTTCGCCACATTGATTATCTGAAGTCCCTTCTCACCATCCGCCACATACGCGTATCCGACTGATACGGCTACTCCGTTAGCTTGTCCCGGTGTATTAACAGTTTTGACGATATAAGCCGATTCGGGGGGATCTATATCGATTATTTGAAGGCCGGCGGTCCCATCCGCCACATACGCGTATCCGCCTGATACGGCCACATCATAAGCATATCTCGGCATGTCAACCTGGTTAATCCAGATTGGGTTTGAAGGGTCCGAAATGTCGAAGATATGCAAGCCATTTACACCGCCTGCTATATAGGCATAGTTGCCATCAACACAAACATCATAAGGTGAAAAGTTCAACCACGGCGGGGTGACATCGACAGGGTTGAATTGAGTTGCTTCAATTACCTCGAAAAGTCCCTTCCCGACACCTGATAAGCCGCTTCCATTCGTTACCTCGACATCATACAAACCCAGTGCTGCTCCGGGCGGGATGCTGATATCGCAAGTAACTGTGGATTCTTCGACAATTACTACATTAAGGGCGACAATATCGGGATTCCCCTCCATCTTGAGTTTAACCTGGGCACCAGGTCCCTCGAATCCGCTTCCTGACACTGTGACGCCGGTCAAATCATGCCCCTGTGTAGCCTTATCCGGGTTGATGCCCGTAACGTTCGGAGATAATAGCTCGAGAACTTCAAAAAGCCCTTGACCAATACCTGATAAGCCACTTCCGTTGGTCACCTCTACATCGTACAAACCCGGCACTGCTTCGGGCGGGATGCCGATATCGCAAGTGATGGTGGATTCGTCAATAACCGCCACATTATCGGCGACAATATCGGGCTTCCCATCCATTTTGAGTTTAACCTGGGTACCAGGGCCCTCGAACTCGCTTCCGGAGACTGTCACTCCGAATAAATCGCTCCCCTGTTCAGCTTGGTTCGGGTATATAGATACGACTTCAGGGATTGGCTGCTCGGTGATTGAGATTGTAACATAGTCGTAGAGGGCTATGTCTCCAGAGTCTGTAGAATTGGCAATCAACCTTACTTTATAGTCCCCCGCGCCGGCTCCGGTTTTATTGGTTAAAAGCACCCCCCACGTATCCACACTTACCTTCTGCAATGCCGTGAAGGTCTCACCTGTTATTGTCGGCGCGACCAGAGTCACCTTATTCACATCGTCTTGCCAATCGCGCACATCAACTTGGATATCGGTTTCAGATGTTGTCAAGGGATATAGTGTTCCCACCTGTATGAAATTTTCTATGCTGTATGGCTCCTTGCAGTTCCCCGGCCAGGAGGCGTCGGCGGCGAAGGTGATTTTTTCCCAGTGGGGTGGGATTGGTATATACATGAGATATTTTTCCGTATCCTCGAACCCCGGAGCAGAAGCCCGGTACTCAACCGACTTCGCGAACGCCTTGAATGGGTTGATTGTCTGCCCTCCCGTAATATCCCATAACCCTGTCCAATCGTCGGCGTTGATGAGGGAGTGGCCGTAGTCGTTGGTGTAGAGGATCCCCCGGACATCGTAGCCTATCGATTTGGTCGGGTTGCGGAGGGTAACATCAACATCGAGGATGAGCGTCACCGGGTCAAATGAATTGACTTTGGTTTTGATGCAGTCGTTGCAGTTCGGGGGAAGAAGTATCGGGGTGACATTGAAATGGGCATATGCTTCGCGTAATGGGATGGGCGTCAGTTCACTTGTAGATTCATTATAAGAGAACTGCCATATGCCCCACAGCATACGTTCCGACTGCGTTTCTTTTTCAGGTGACTGTATAATGGATTCATCTTCCGGTTTTGGCAGTACCGAATCGCCGTTTGTGCCGGAGCAGCCGGCGGTGGCCAATAGGCATAGCATCACCATGGCCATAGCGAAAATGACGACATCGCGTAAAATCATATGGAATCACCGTCCTCCCCAAGGAGTATTTACATTTTACCCCGAAAATATCGATTGTTTCAGGGAAATTTTCCGGCATCAGAATGCCGTGCTACGTGACTAATCCTCACCATAATTTTATGATCCTCAAGCCGCCGACGCCACCTGCCACATATGCGTATCCGCCTGATACGGCCACACCCAGGGCACCATCGGGTGTTTTAACGGTTTTGAAGAGATAAGCTGAATCAAGGGGGTCTATGTCGATTATTACAAAACCTTCATAATCATCCGCCACATACGCATATCCTCCGGATACAACTACATCATCGATGTCGAGCTGCCCAAAGGTTTTGACGATGTGAGCAGAATCAAGAGGGTCTATATCAACTACATGAAAACCGTCCTCATAATAAGCCTCCCCTCCAACATATGCATATCCCCCTGATACGGCTACCGCACGGGCATTTGATAAATAAACGCTTTTAGCGATATAAGCCGGGAGAGGGGGATCGATATCGATTATTTGAAGACCATCTTCACCGTCAGCCAGATATGCATATCCGCCTGATACGGTGATGCCCATAGCATTGCCGGGTGTGTCAAGGGTGAATGCGATAAAGGCTGACTCGGGGGGATCGATGTCGATTATTTGAAGACCCTCAAGATTGGTCGCCAGAAACGCATATGCACCCGACACGGCAAGGCCCTCAGCACCGCCAAAAGTGTCCAAGTGCTTAAGAAGATGAGCCGAGTCGATAGGATCAATGTCGAATATGTCAAGATCATTTTGTCCGCATGACAAATACGCGTATCCACCTGATACCGTTACATTTCTGGCGTACATTGATGCATCCACACTCTTGACGACGTGAGCCAAGCCGGGGGGATCTATGGAGATTATTTGGAGCGAGCCGAGATCAGACTCAGCCGCATATACATATCCCCCTGACACGGCGACATCCCGAAGATTTCCTGGCGTGTCGACTGCTTTCGCGATATAAGCCGATTCAGGAGAAGTGATATCGACAACCTGAAGTCCCGCATCCCTATCAGCCACATACGCGTATCCGCCTGATACGGCTACGGCCTTAGCATAACCTGGCGTTTTAACGGTTTTGACGGTATGAGTAGAGTCGGGTGGATCGACATCGAAAATCCGAAGTCCTGAATTCTTATCAGCCAGATACGCATATCCGTCTGATACGGCTAATCCCACACTGAAGTCCTCAATGGTTTTGATGATTAAAGGAGATTCGGGCGGGTTTATGTAAATTATTTGAAATGCGCCATAGACTTCTCCTCCACCATCACCAGCTACATACGCGTATGCACCAGATACAACTACATCCTTAGCATATCCTTTGGTTTTTACATTCTTAACGACATGAGCTGAGTCGAGCGGATCGATGTCGATTATCTGAAGCCCTTTAGATCCATTGGCCACATATGCATATCCGCCTGATATGGCCACACCATAACCCGGTGTCGGTATTGCAACAGTCTTGACAACATAAGCCGACTCCGGAGGATCGATGTCGATTATCTCAAGTTCGGAAGCCCAGCCCACCTCATACGCGTATCCCCCTGATACGGCTACAGCATAGGCTATTCCTGGCGTGTCAACGGTTTTGACGATATGGGCCGAATCCATGGGATCCATGTCGATTATCTGAAGCTCTCCCCAACCATCCGCCACATACGCGTATCCGCCTGATACGGCAACACCTTTTGCCTGCCCTGGCGTATCTACCCAGTTAATCCATAGGGGATTAGAAGGATTACTTATATCAAAAATATGCAGACCGTTTACGCCACCCGCAATATAAGCATAATCACCGTCAACGCAAACATCCTCCGGTGAAAAATTCAGCCACTCCGGGGTGACATCGACGGGATTAAGTTGGGGTTCGGTTATTTGGATCGAGATGTAATCATTAAGGGTTAAAACGCCGGACCCGGTTGAGCTGGCAATCATAAGGCAAACATAAGTTCCCTGTGGCGCCCCCATGCTATTTATTAACTCGAGATGCCAGGTATCTGCGGTAGGAAGAGAAAACTCCGTATAATCCTCTCCCGTAATCTCCGGCGCGACCAGCGTTACCTTGTTCACATCATCCTGCCAATCGTGCACGTCAACAGAAATATTCGCTTTAGAACCAACCATGTCATATAGAGGCTCTTGAACGAAATTGGTTATCTCATACGGCTCCTTGCAATTCCCCGGCCAGGAGGCGTCGGCGGCGAAGGTGATTTTTTCCCAGTGGGGCGGGATAGGTATATACATGAGATATTTTTCCGTATCCTCAAACCCCGGAGCAGAAGCCCGGTACTCAACCGATTTCGCGAACGCTTTGAACGGGTTGATGGTTTGCCCGCCTGCAATATCCCACAATCCCGTCCAGTCATCGGCGTTTCTAAGCTCATGCCCATAATCATCGGTATATAGGATGCCACGCACATCGTAGCCGGTGATGGGGGTCGGGTTGCGAAGAGTGACATCGGCATCAAGGATACGGGTTACGGTGTCGAATGAGTTGACTTTGATTTTGATGCAATCGTTGCAGTTCGGGGGAAGGAGTATCGGGGTGACGTTGAAATGGACATATGCTTCGCGCAATGGGATGGGCGTCAGTTCGCCTGTAGATTCATCATAAGAGAACTGCCATAGGCCCCACAGCATCCGTTCCGACTGCGCCTCTTTTCCGGGGGATGGAGTGAGAGGGTTGTTTTCGGGCAATACAGAATCACCCCTGTGGCCGGAGCATCCCATGGGAAAGAGAAGGCATACAATCATTGCTGTAACGGCGATGCTTAACGCTGTCCGTAGGATCATTGGGATTCACCATCCTTCAGAGGTGGGCAGAAATAGTATATCACGAAAAGGTTGATTAGGACAAGCAATTGCCGCTGGGATAAGGCATTGCGGTGCAATTCCTTCTCGGGATGGCTATAACACCACATCCACAACCCGCAGCTGGTTCGATGCGCCGCCGATGCCGATATGCGAGCCGGACAGATAGATGATGGTGTCACCGACTTTGCACAACCCGCGGGCGCATATCTGCTTGAGGCCTGCATTCAACGACTCCTCAACTCCCTGTCCCAAGATGCCGAGGAATGGGTGCACCCCGCGCAGAAGAGTGAGCTTGCCGATGACATCCTCGTTGTTTGTAAGCGCCGCGATGGGTATTTGCGGACGCAGCCGCGCGACAAGCATCGCAGTATTGCCCGAACGTGAATTGACCAGAAAAGCCTTCGCACCTACCCCGCGCGCAAGGTCAACCGCTGCGACCGCCGCCGACGCTGCAATTTTATCCTTCCCCCATTCAAGCGGCTCAATAAGGTAGCCGGGATGAAACTCTGCATATTCTTTCGTCGCCTGATGGCGCTCGGCGGCCAGGCATATATCGGCCATCATATGCACCGACTCCGCGGGATATTTCCCCACAGCGGTTTCGGCGCTGAGCATCACCGCGTCGGCGCCGTCATATACCGCGTTGGCGACATCGCTCACTTCCGCGCGGGTAGGAAATTCGTTGGATGTCATCGACTCGAGCATTTGCGTAGCAACAACCACAAAAATACGCTCGCGTATGCATAACGGGATGATATCCTTCTGATACCGCAGCAGCTCCGGCAACGGCTTCTCGATGCCCAAATCCCCCCGCGCGACCATCACACCGTCAGATGCGCGGATGATGCTCGTGAGCCGCTCGCGGTCGGTGACAGCTTCAGCGGTTTCAATCTTGGCGACGATGGATTTCCCGCTGAGTGGGCCATCGAGGTACTTTTTCCGGAGGTTCTGGATGTCGGATGCGCGGCGTACGAAACTCAACGCTATATGGTCCACCGCGTCAGGAGCGCCGTTCAACGCTTTGAGGTCATCCTCGTCTTTATCGGTGACAGGGCTCATATCGAATGTGACCATCGAGCCGTCTTCAGCCTGCACGAAAATACCCTTCCCAGGCTCAAGATGTCCTTCCTTCACAACAACAGCAATGAGATAAGGCTTTTCGATTTTCGTTATCTTGCAGATGATATGCCCTTCATCGATGAACAGCTTGGAATCCGGTGGCACCTGGGCAAGGAGGTCGAATCGGGGGTCGTGGTAAATGATAGGGATGATGCCATCTTCCTCGCGGTCGATGCCTTCCGCCCTGAACCGCAATTCCTGACCCATCTTCACTTCCCCTATGCCTGCAGGGATTTTGCCGAGACGTACTTTCGGCCCCTGCAGGTCGCAGAGTATGCCGAGCCTTTTGCCTCGCTTGGCGGCTTCCTGCTTGGCCATCCGCATATAGGGCAGATAGAATGCGGCGGGGGCGAATGACAGGTTGAACCGTGCGACATCCATACCAGCATCTATAAGCGTGTCGAGATATTCGCTGGCTTTCCGGTTAAACAAATTGCGTGCCGTATCATCCTTCAGCGAATCATAATTCGCCTTCCTGATACCTATGGTTGCAATTATTTTGGTCAGTTTGGGCATTAAAGCCTCCCAAATAATATCCATTCGCAGTAAGTAATCACTGAGGCCCCTCGCCCCTTGTGACATGGCGCAGGTTTTCGATATCCCGCGTGGAAAGTGTACGGGTTACGAAGACGAGGATTACATAAAGGGCTATACATCCAAAATATATCTCAAGCCGTGGGCCGATGAGACCTTCGCGCGGTGTATAAAGCATCGCGGCGATAAGCGGAAGTGAGCAGAATATGGGTTTCGCGAACACGCCGATAAAATCAAGCCGCGAGCCAAGGCGATAGACATAGAAGATGCCGATGACGAAGAGGAAAACTTCAGCGACGAATACCGCAGCCACAGCGCCAAGTACACCAAAGGGAGGGACAAGGGCCACCATCAGGACGATATTCATCGCCAATGCGGCGGCGGAGATGACCGTATCAAGCCGCTGGCGTCCCAATGCGATGAAGATATTGCGTATCACTAAGCTTGGGAAGCTGATGCCGATTATCAGGGAGAGGATACGCAGCGCCAGGATTGATTCACTGCTCGTGTCGGGGCCGAGGTAAAATTTCAATATAAGCCCGCTGCCGGCCATCAGCATAAGGCTTATCGGCAATGCGATGACGACGAGCAACCGCATGAGGAAGTTGTAAATCCACTCGAACCCGCTATGGTTACCGGATGCAAGACGGCACATGGCGGGGAATATCGCCGGACGTATGCTGCCCGGGATGATTTTGAGCTGCTCGGTAATCTGGTATGGCACCCCGAAGCTGGATATTGTGGCATAACCCTGGAATATCCTCAGTGCAAGGTTCCCGGCACGCATATAAAAAGTGCGGATGACATCAGCCGCACCCAATGGTATTGAATCTATGATCAGGGTTTTAAGGGAATCGCGTCTTATTCTTAGCGATGGTTTCCCCACAACCAGCACCCCGACCCACCAGCTTAGCAGGTTGGTGACAACTCCCACAGCGGCTATTGCGGTGAAGACGTCAGTCAGAGTCTGCCCGGGACGGCAGACATACCAATAAACGACAAGGCTCAGTATCGAATGGAAAACAACTATCGCTGCTTCGAAGCCCAACTTTTCATGCGCTTTGAAACCTGCGCCGAACACACCGAAGATATAAGAGAAACTCGTAGCGAAGGTTATGGCGATAATCCCGTAGCCGACCACAGACGGGTCGCCGACTACATATACAATAATCGCCGCTGCAGCGAAGGACAGGATAGTTACCGCGACGAATAGCGCCCCGGAGAGGATAAGGCCATCGCCCAATAGTTCGGATGTACGGGCCTTATTGACCGCCATTTCCCTGATGAGGATGAATGTCATCCCGGAATGGAAGTGGATGGAGAGGATGCTTGCCACGCTTGTCGCGAAGAGGTAGAAGCCTTCTTCCTCAGGCGGCAGGAAGCGAAAGATGATGGCTAAATATACGAAAACTACCGCTTTGGAGAATATGTTGGCGGCGAGAAAATATGCCGAATTAGTCGCTATGCGTTTAGGGCTTGTAACCAACTGCGCCGAACCTCGTCTGAAACCATGAATCAATATTACACCTTTAGGAGCTTATTGACCAAATCGGGGACGGGGGGTTGCCGAAAAAGCCTTAATACCTGGTAGCCCGGGGTTGGAGCCATCCTTATCCATGAGATAAATTGGCTCCTACCCCGGGTAGGCCGCAATTTATCAATAATTTAAAAGGATGCGGCCAACCCGGGACTACCAGGGTCGTGAATGTTTTTACTTTGATAGGCAATTTATAAGTATTTTTTTCTTATACGGTAATCACCCACATCCTCGAAGACTCGGCTGTGGGCGGCACCCATCCTTGCTCAATGAATATTTTATTAATGGAATTGGTCTCAGAGCGGAGTCACTGCCAGACAAGAATCCAGACCACGGCCAGCCTTCGAGGACTCAGTCAGGCCGTGCCATCCAATTGACTTTTCTGTTTTTAAGAGACTCCTTCTTAGCAGAAAAAATCGTTGAGCTTGATTTTACAGCCCAACTCCGCCATTATTCACCCCTCCAAACGCATCTCAATTAGTGATGGACTTATTGGAGGAATATTCATGAGAAGGTTGATTATTTACTTAGGAATAATTTTCTTGGTTGGAACAATCGTCGGGTGTTCCGCAGGTAAACCGGATGGTATCACTGCACCTGGGACAAATACACCCGCTATCTTCAAAGCCGCTGATACCGATTGTTCGACTCATTCGCTATGGGGAATATGGGCGGTGAATGTTGACGTACAAACCGAAAGGGTTGAAGTTGTACCTATGCGAGGGGCTGAAATGCACTTAAACGCGCTACACTTCCTCGAACCACCTGCCGGACTTTACCTTACGCTCGAAAGCCCCCCGCAATTCAGCCAGAGCACGGTTGAGGTCGATATCGGGCTGAGGCATCCGTTCCTTGGGTTGGACAAATACACGGGCTTTGATGTATGCGGGACATTGATGTCATCGGGAAGTTATACGATAAACGATAACGGGATATTACGGTTGGGATATGAGGGCGATGTCCATCTTGAAAATGCCGATGGCCTTACACGGTGGTGGAACCCCGATGAGTTTCCATACAATCCCGCAAACCCCAATCAATCATATGTAGACGGCCTGCTTGGTTATCCTGATGCGACATACAATTTCAACAGCAACCTCAACGGTTATAAGTACTTCGCCGATGAACTCGCGCCGGAGGACAGCGTGACGAAGCTCGACCCCGCCATGCGTGGATATTTCTCCGCGGGGCAGAAAAACATCCGCCATTATGTCATAAAATTCCCCAGCTTTTCGGCGTTCCGGTTCAACTACGCCGTGGATGCATCGTGGGCTATGCCGGCCAACCCGACGCATCCCGATGTCCCGGCTGATTTCCCGCTGGGCGCCAACAAGAGGGAACCGTATCACATTGAAGTGCGTGAAATCACCAACACCCTATACTACATTGAGGACATCTGGGAAGGAGGGGGAAATTTAGAGATTGAGGTCGATGCGTATCAATGGTTCCCGGATGAAATGGCAAGCGGGCAGCTTACGGTGGTTGGGCTCGAAGACGCCACGCTTGTGTATACAGGTGAATACAAGACCACTGGTGCTAATTACAAGACCTATTCGGTTGACTTTTCGGGTCTCGCGCCGAATTCGCTGGACGATATCGATTTCGTAATAATAGCCCCGGGCCCGCAGAAAGGTTACCAGGGCATTCTGCCGGGCCAGGTTCAGGCCGATTATGCTGTCTTCACCGCCGAGGTTGAACCGGGTATCGTCCCCACTCCAACAGAATGGCCCATGTATCAGCACGATGCGCGCCATTCCGCACAGACCAATGTAATTGGCCCGCAGACGAACCATGTTGCATACACCCAGCTTCACAAGAGCGGCAATGCGGTGACTGTACTCACAGGCCCCGGCGAAGATATTTACTGCACATTTTTCGGCTCAATATATGACAACCGTCCGCTCCAGGCCGTTAAGCGGATAGATGGTTCGCTCCACTGGATGCAGGATTTCAGCGGCCCTCAGAGTTCATGGGTGGAAACGATGTGCATTGACCCGGTTGATGGATGGATATATGCCTATTATTCGGGTGATAACACAATTCACAAACTCAATCCAACCGATGGCGCCGATGTCACGACCCCGCTTGCAGTCAATGGCGTAGGGGCAGGCCAATCCGGGGTAATTCATGAGAACGGTTATATTTATATCTCCTCGTCATCCCAAATAATATGCCTCGGCTCAGACCTGCAATTCGTTTGGGCGACCGATGTCGAGTCAACATCCAACGCCATACCAGCGATAGACCTTGATGGGAATATCGTGGCTTATGGCGGTGTATCGACAAATTACATTTATTGGCTCGACCCCTTGACCGGTGGGGAACTGCACAAATATCCTATAGGTTATTCCCAGGCCACACCTATGGTTATGAGCGACAACACAGTCGTCATCTCGACGAACAGCGGCGCTGTTTACGCCATCAACCCCGATGCCTCCCTTAAATGGCAAGTTCTGCCCCTGGGCCCAAACTCGGGAGCGGGGATTACAGCCGCAGGTGAAGGGGTCAACGGCGATGTTTATGTCGTGCTCTTCCACTGGTCGGCGTGGGATGAGCAGCTCGTGAGGCTGAATCCCGATACTGGAGCGACAATAAGCTCTACAGGCACATCATATGATCTTCAGGCACTTACTTCCCTTGCTATCGACGCCGAGGGGACTGTTTATTGTAACGGCTCGTATAAGATTTTCGCCTTCAACCCAGATTTATCACTTAAATGGCAGAGCGCCAATGTCGGGAGCCCCATGGCCGGGCAGGCTATGGGCTCATGCGCCATAGACGCCGCCGGCGACCTCTACGCGGCCTCCGGCTCCGACGGATTTGTTTGTATCAGGGATGAATAGAGAGCCCGAATGATAATTGTAGGGGCGAAGCATTTGGCCCGCCAAATGCTTCGCCCCTGCTAAAATCAACCCGTGGATGCATCCTAAACATCCTCATATTATGCTAATATTTATACATATAAAACCACGCACGCGTTGTCAAGCGGGAACCTATAGGAGGCAAGAAAGATGCTCAGGTCCATTCTACCAATCATCTTGATGTTTGTTGCTTTGTCAATTATTTCCTGCTCGGTAGGGAACGGGAGCGCCGTAACACCTGCTCCGGGCGATGGATTGATTGCAGCCGACATTGCGGGTAAAACAACTTGCATAGGATTATGGCAAGTCGCCATCGACGAATCGGGGAATGTCGATGTGGCTGATATGCGCAGCTCCAGCTTCATACTTAACGCCCTCGGTTTTCTCGAACCCCCGCCCATGACCAAGCTGAAGGTCAAATTCAGCACCCTGGTTATCGATGCAAAGAACAAACGAGTTGAAGCGGATGTTACCCTGACGCATCCGCTGGCCATGCCGAGATACAGGGGATTCGATGTGCGCGGTGTCGTGTTCGGCCCCAAGGTTGCCAACGCCGACGGGCTGACCATCATCCCCAGCCCGGAATTTTTCAAGGAGGTGCCGTTCGGCTACGAGGATGGAATGCTCGGCACATCGGACACTATTGCGAATTATGAAGGCTTGGCAGGCTATAAATATTACTGCGACGGCTTAGGGCCTGATGACAATTTGTGGCAGTTCATGTCCTACATGCCAAACCTCAACTATCACGGCACTTTCAGCCCGGGGACCAGTCTTACAAGGCATTATATCTTGGATTGGAATGATGTCCCGTATGATTTCATGGTTTTCAATTACGCGGTTTACGCCAACTATGGCAACCCGATTGGCCCGCCGCCGTTCACCATCGGCAGCTTCCCATCCACCGCCAACAGCGCGGAGGCGTTCTGCATCACGGTTACAGAATATGCCAATACGCTTAAATACAACCCCGAAACAGGGATTGGGAGCGGAAATGTTTCATTTATGGTCGAAATATGGGACTGGCAGGGGAATATTTCATCTACAATGGTTGAGTCAGTTGAACCGGGTGTGATAATGCCCACCCCACCCACGTATGGTTACCCCGGCGAGATTAAAACAATGCATATGTACAATTTCATCGATGTTCCCGGCAACCCGACTACAATAACCAATATCGGCCTTATTTTTACAGCGACGGATATGAGAACCTTCAGCGAGAGCTGGTATGGCGGTCTACTCCCCCCCTCCAACCCCCTTTACAACGCCCCCATATACAGCATCTTCCAGTGGGAGAGTTCAGTCGCGTTGGAGGAATGAGGTCAACAACATGTAGCCCGGTAGCCCGGCCATTCCGTGGCCGGGACCCGGCGAGGGAATCGCCGGGCTACGAGACTGAAGCTTAGATGGAGAAGGATTGTCGTCAATGGCGCCCAAGACAATATATGACAATGACGAGCAAATGAAATCCCGGCTAAGGACTATATAATGAACAAGCTCTTCTTTTCAATTCTATTTTCTTTAGTATTTGCATCGTTGCGTTGCGGGGCCAGTACGCCCCCAGCAAGCGGCACAAGCGGAAATTGGGAGTATATAAACACTTCCAATACATATATCCCTTATACACAGCTTGTAACTGCCATTAACAATACTCCTATACCGGGTTTTGACGACCGTGGGTATGCAGGCGGTATGGAAGTCTATGAAGGCAAGGGCACACAGGCTGGAGATTTCTATTGGCCAAGAGGAAGTGATCAGAAAGAAAAACAGCATTTCATGCTTGTTGTATTTGATTCTCCTGATAAAGTAACCCACAGGCAAATGGATGAGGGCAGAGAGCCACTCAAAATTACTAAATCGAAAAAGGATCTGATATACGGAGAATATACTACGAAAGGTGGCAAGTATGTTGGGCTAATCCTTATCAGGAATAGGATATTACTGCAATTTGTATCCTATGGAATCGATTCAAATGATCTGCGTAAAATATGCGATGGCTATGATACAAGTGCATTTGAAGCGCTTATAAAATAGTCATGGAATTCTGTAGCCCCGCGTTTCCCTTGGCTGGTTGATAATATATAAGATAAGAATCCCGAATAAAAAAAGATGCCGGGCTTCCGGTTCCAGATTAATTACACAAAAAGCTTCCCCTTGCCAATACACCCCGGGCTTGTGGTGCGGTATGCGGCGAAACGGCCTGAATCGAGCCACAAGGTAAGGTAGCCGAGGTCCATCAGGTTACCCATCGGCTCCGATTCGGCATCGCAGTACCGGCATGCGCGAAGCATGCCGTCCTGGTCGAGGAAAGCTTCACTGACTCCCGCGGGGCAACCTGATATATCCCATCCCTTCGATTTGACGATGTCACATGGCGTTGTTATCACGATATCCAACCCCTCAGCCAACCCAGCCGCCTCGCCAACACGCTGGGCGAATTTCGCGAAGGGGATTCTTTCATCCCCACCTGCTGGAATGACAAGAAGTTCCCTGCCGCGTACCGCCTTTGCCATCCCTATGGCGTCCTCGAGTTTGTCGAGGTTGCTCTTGCCGAGCGGCATTATGAGGGTGACGACCTTCTCGGCCCTCTGGGCAAGGCGGCTAATGAACCCCACCATCTTCTGATATGATCCCTCGCCGAACATTGCATTATGCGTCGCTGCCCCACCCGCGACGATTACCGCGAACCTGTCGACCAGCGAGTCGAGCATCTTGTTGCGCATCGCTTCGTCGAATGACGCATGTGTTTCGAGAGTAACAAACAGCCCGTTTTCCTTTGCGGCGACGACCAGGGCCGGGAAGAATGGATGTTCCGTGGGTTCCTCACCAAAAATCCACAGGCCGAATGTCCCGGCGTCCGCGATTTTCTTCAAAAGAGCCCGGCCTTTCTCCAGGGAAATTCCACTTGCTTGACCCTGTTCACCGGGCTGGTTTGAGCCAATGATTTGCCAATACACGCGGTTCGGCGCTGAACTGCATTCGAGCGGGAGCCTCTCCGCAGGCAGCGGGGGCATGATTATCTGGAGCGATGAACCCTTCTCCTCGTTGAGTATCCCCTTGCGTACGCAATCCGCTAAGAATGCGCCGGCGTTACGTTCATCAGCGAAGCTCTCCGACACGAAGCGCCTTACACCGGATGCCCCGGTGCCGAGGTTATGCGCCCTTTCAAGAAGAATATAGTTTCCTTCACCTATCCGTTCGATGGTTCCCGTTTGCCGGTCGAACAAAGTGCCCCCGCTTCGTTCGCGACGCAATATATACCGCTGTTGTCCGGAGAGAAACATTCAGCCCTGCTTCCTGGTTTCTATCATTCAAAGAAAAATACCGATATCATTTTACATTACCATTCTTCCGGTTCAAAGGATTATTAGAGATTATCCGACCGTCTGATTTGATAATATATGTTTGTATCAAAAATATACATTTTCTTATCTAAGCTTATTGAGGGGGAATTTGGCTATGGGAGGGCTTGTTATGATGAAGCATGGGGTTGTTTTGATTTTGGTTTCTCTTTTTGTGTTGGGGTGCTCGAGCGGTATGGCCGTGGATATGGCGCAGCCATCAGAAAAATCCGCTGCCGGCACCTTAAGCCACGGAAGCTGGGGGGTATGGCAATTCGTTGCCGACCCTGTAACCGGAACTCTCGATGTTGCCCAACTCAGGACACTCGATATGCACCTCAACGCGCTGCCCTTCCTTGAACCCCCGCCCTTGGTGAACCTTACCCTTGAATCATTGGAATTCAATGGGAATATTGTTGAAGCCGATATCGGGTTAAGGCATCCGTTCCTCGGCTTGAATGAATTCACGGGCTTCGATGTGTGCGGGGTGCTCATCGCGAACGGCTCCGTAAGCGGGTTTGAGAACCCCGACCTGATTATGGGCGGGGCGGGGGATACGCGCCTTCTGAACCCCGACGGCTACACCCGTTGGTGGAACCCCGCCGAATTTCCGCACACCAAAACAATGTTCGGCTACAATGACGGATTGCTTGGCACACCCGATTCTACAGGGCATTACAACGCCACACTTAATGCCTACAAATTCTTCTGCGACAGCCTTGCGGACCCGAATGCCCCCCTGAGCTCGCTCGACCCCCAAAGCCGCTGCATATTCAGCGCCGGGCAGAAAAATATCAGGCATTACACAATCGAACTGGGTTCCGCCGGGTTGGTATTCAATTACGCAGTCGATGCCTGCTGGCAATTCCCAAGCGGGAGTCCCCCTTGGCAGGTACCCGATGACTTCGGCCCCGCCGCGAACCGCCCGGAGGCGTGGAATATCGCCGTTACTGAGGCTAATAATACTCTGTGGAACGACGGTACTTCATCAGGCGGCAACCTCAGTTTGCTCATTGATGTATGGGACCATTATGATGCGGGCTTAAATACTGTAGTTGTTGAATCACATGGAAATATCAACCTTGCATCTTCCTCAACTCCCATAGGCGGCGGTGAAGGTTATAGCACATATCAAGTTGACATCACCGATGCTACGCCGGGCCAAGGTGCAATCGACATCCTTGTTGAGGTCGAATGCGGACAAGCGGGTTACCAGGACCTACTCCCGGGGGAACCTGTTACGGCATATTTTACCTATTCAGCAAACGTGTCAAGCCAGGGCCTTTTGGTCACATCACCCAATGGCGGTGAGGAATGGGAAGGTTACACCCATCACGACATCACCTGGGTCGCCCCGGATAGCATAGAGTTTGTCGACATCAGCTACTCAAAGGATGACTTCGCCTCCGATGTCCACGAAATAGTCACAAATTGTGAGAACACCGGTGCTTATGACTGGTATGTCCCCGATGACCCATCGACAACCGTCAAAGTCAAAATCAAGGAATCGGGCGGTACCCTCGAGGATGAAAGCAACAACTATTTCACCATCCTCAAAAGCAGCTGCGATTTCGGCGAGCAGGGCTTCACACTGGCGGAAGCATACGATTATATCTCTGGTTGCCGCTCGATGAGCGGTATTCTCGTGACTAAACAAGACCCGACACAACGTGTTATCGGATGCAGTTGGCCGGGTGATGGCAATGGCGGAATCATCAAGGTTTTCAATGCCTCCGACCCATTAGCCGGAGCAGTGGCGCAATACGACACCGGTGATGCGATATATTGCAACAATGACCAGGCTATGTGGATTGATTCCCTCACCGAGCCGGGCATTGACAGGATTCTATATAATAACATGGGAACTGGCTCTTCCGATCCTGCGTATCAATTGAAGAAAATCGATTGGGACGCCTCCGCCGGGTTCATCAACCCCGAAACCCTGCCGAAACCGGACATTTATGGCATCTGGAATTTATGTGTGACACAGAACGGCGATTTGATTAGCAACACATCATTAAGCGTAGCTCCAAAGTTCTACTTCTATGACAAATCCAACGACTACCAGGCCACATTCTTATTTCAACTGCAGCAATCAACATGTCCGTTCGGCGCAGTCGGCAATATCAGGGAAATGGTTTATGACCCCGTACTCGATGCAATAATCCTCATGTGCAACAACTCTGCTGAATCAGTTGACGGGCAATTGTTCGCCTTGAGCATGACCGGCGAACTTCTGTTTCAGGATACGCATATATTCGGTACAGCTGAGCAGATATCCTGGTGGACAGGCATCGACATCGATCTTGAGGAACCGGGATGCCGCATTGTTTGTTACGCCGGATCGAGCCTGTATAACGGCAACGCCTGGATGGCGCGGTATTCGGGTGATTTGGACGAAGATGAGAAGAAGGTCTATGAATTTGACGATTTCCCATATGGGTTATGCCGCGGCGATATGCAAACCGACGGAACCCTGTGGGCGAGCCCGGATACATATGTTTCGCGCTTTTACAAATTCACGCCGCCGCCGGATTGGTAGGTTGGGATGGGGATAGTCCATGGGACAGGCCTTATACAAACGACCTTGAAACCCGCATCCAGAGTCTAATAAATCAGGACCATCCCGAATTTGGCTCGATATCAAAATCCACTCTCGAGCATATTGTCAATCTCTTCAGGGCCTATGAATTGTAGCTTCCTGTCAATCAATAGTCTGAGTCGTTTGCGCATTTCATCGGCTTGTTCCGGTTCGCTGAATTCGCGCGGATGTACGATGATGTTGTAAAGGCCACCCGGTTCGAGCTTGTCACCGGACCACGACATAATCGGCTCAACCCATTCCAATGGGCTTAACTTAAGGTTGGTGTCGATGCGTACGAGGATTTCATTGGTGGGGAGCATGTATTCATACGGCCAAACGGGCTTGAATTCAGCTTTGGTGATGTAATTGGACAAATCATATCGTATTCCGAGCTGCGCAATTAACTGAAGCGTATTGTGGTCATGGTTAAAAAATGGTGCGCGGAAGAATATCGGCGGCCCGAGATTTTCAGTGATGAATTCATGCGCCGTCAGCAATTGGTCGGCCTGCTCCGCGCGGCTCAGCGGAGGGGTTGATGTGTATTCCCCGGTGAAAGAAGGATGGTCCCATGTATGGTTGCCGATTAAGATTTTTCCGGTGGCTACTGATTTTTTCAGGGGTTGATATATACCGTCTTCGGCAATAATCCTCTCCAGGCCGGAGCCGACGAAATTCACAACGGCGCGGAAATCATCCCGTTTGGTCAGCGCATTTTCCACCAACCACTGCCAGCCTGCGAATGGGTGTTCATCGGAGTCGGTATCGGCATCGAAGTCAACGGTGAAGAGTATTTTAGGCAATGCTTTTTTGGCCACAGCAAAGCTCCTTGTGTATTAATTATAGCAGGGCGTAGCGGAAAACCCTCCCGGAGCTTGCCATTGAAAACCCTCTGGGCTAACCTATGAGGGTGATAAGCAGCATCGGTCGGTCAAGGAGGGCAGGATATATGCGGTTGAAAAATTTTTCCAGGATAGGGATGGTTCTCCTCCTCGCTTTAATTCTCACGGCGCCTGCGACGGCACAGAGCAAGATACGCCTCGAGGGCTCCCCGCCGGAGACCAATGGGGTGGAATTCGCGACGGATAAGCCCTTAGTGGCGACATATTTCTTCTATTGGTATGACTACCCCACAAAGGCGCACATCCTCAACCCGAATAAAACAGATGCCCTTCTTCGCCACCCGATTCGTTTCGACGGCACATTCAGCTTTGAAAACGATTACTGGTATCTCAGGGAATTCAAGGATATGACCGACGCGGGTATTGATATTGTTTTGCCTGTTTACTGGGGTAATGGGCGATATCCCGAATGCGAGCCATGGGCGCGGAAGGGACTTGGGCACATAACAAGGGTGCTCGATGCCATGCAACTGCAAGGGACAAGCCATCCGGCGGTAGGGATGTTTTATGACACGACGACGCTTATGTATACCCCTGAGAATGGCTTCAATGCGGCCAATAAACCGGACCTTACGACTGACCCCGGCAAGGAGACGATGTTCCTTACGATAGAATCATTTTTCGACGGAATACCGCCCAGGCATTGGGCTCTGTATGGGGGCAAACCCATAATCTGGTTGTACTCAGCCGTGTTCGCCAAAGAATTCGATGCGACACTTTTCCCTGCTTTGAAATCGTTGTTCTCCAATGAATATGGCGTTGAGCCGTATATTGTAGCCGACAAATCATGGGAAGGGGCCGGCGAAGCTGACGCGTGGTATTCCTGGGGCGCCGCGATTGACGGTGTGAGCGTTGGGAAGAATGTGATTGGTGTTGGTGCAGGATATGACGATTCGCCTGTACCGGGCAGGGAGCGTATTGTTGTTGACCGGCTCGATGGCCTTTTCTATGAGCGCAACTGGCTTAAGGCGCTTGAGATGAACCCGCCGATAGTGGCGCTCGAGACATGGAATGAATTGCATGAGGGTACGGAAATATGCGAGACACGGGAGTTGGGCCGCAAATATATCGACCTGACGCGGGAATATATCAATATTTTAAAGCTGCAGGAAAAGGAAAGAGAGAAGGTGGTCAAAAACCTGCTGGAGCTTTATAACGATATTGTTATCCTCAAGCCTGTTGAAGTATCGCAGGCTGACCTCGAAGCGGGAAAGGTGGAATTCCCGATTGATGTTGTCGCGCATAGCCGCAATATATACGGCCAAATCAAGTGGGTTAATGCCGGGGAGGGTGTCATAATCAAACCAACGGATGACGACTTCACTCTGCGCAAGGGTGAAATCTTCAGGCTTGATTACACTGTTGAAAATTTAAGCGAGAAAACCATGATGGGGCAGCTGCCCTATGCGTCGGGTGCATTCGCGATAGACGGTCGCGAGAGGCCCGTACAATTCCGCATGCCGTTGTCGCTTGTACGCCGTATAGAATGCGCCCCGGCAGGCCGCGAGATGAAAATCGACGGTGACCTGTCGGATTGGACGGGGAAAAATGCCTTGATCATAGCCCAACCGGCAAATGCCGGCGGACCCAAAGCGCCGTATCCGCTGGAAAACACCGGTGCGGGTTATCCGGCCTGGCATCCGGGGGATTTATCGATGGAGGTCTATTCCTGCTGGGATGCTGAGAACCTCTATTTGGCAGTGGTTGTGCGTGATGATATCCCCCTCGACGGGTTTAAGGACCGGGATATGTTCCAGGGGGACAGTATCCAGGTGGGGATTGAGATGGATGATGACCGCAACGGGATTTTCGACCCGGACAAGGATATGATGTTTGGGCTTACCCAAATAGCCGGGAAGGCTTGGTTTTATGCGTTTCGCAGGCCGGCAAATATCGGCGGCCCCCTTGACGGGATAATCAGGTATGCCGTGCAGCGTACCGGTACATCGACCGTTTATGAATTGTCCATACCTGTTGCTGAATTCGATATAGATGAAAATGCGTGGATTGCCGGTTACACGGTCGGGTTTGATGTAGCGGCGCATGATGACGATGGCGCAGGCTGGGATGGATTCATCGGTCTTTCGCCGGGCTTGGTTTACGGCCATGATACGAGGCGCTTCGCGCGCCTGGTGCTTGTCGAGAAGTGATATTGTAACATCCAAGCAATGTGAATAAATCATCTCAACAACGGGTAGGCGGAATGTCTTTTTTCTGATTCACTTCAGCCGGATGGCACGGCCTGCCGAGTCTTCGAAGGCTGGCCGTGGTCCTGCAAAGCCACGGCCATGTCGCGAAGACGCGACCAGGCCGTGCCATCCGAAATAGGCATCGTCCGTTACCAAAATCGGCAAAGGGGCACACCCGTTGGTAGCGCGTATCTATTGCCGCGCAGCGGCACACTGTAACTGTGATACGCGCCTCCTATATTCAGCATCTCAAAATATTAAATGATATTAATAAGGCACATTATCTCTCGGCGGTCATGAGGATAAGCCTGATGCCTTCCGGAACCGGGATAAATCAGGCTTGTCCGGAATTAGGGTAAAGCCTTATTGTCAATTGTCAGGGGCATACTCTATATTGCGGCGGCGATTATCGTAGCGGGTGCGGCCGAGGGTCTTTCAGGAAACAAGCTCGGCCTCCATCATCTGCTTGCCGCCCTTCCGGTTTACCCCGATAGCCCTATACTGGCTTTAGCACTCGGGCTCGGTATATTCGCCCTCGCAGAATATGTTTCATACTCAAGCGGGGAGCCGCCGGTTATCCTCCATGTCGCGGCATTCCTCGCGAGGGTCTTGCTCCTTGTATCAGCCATACTGTGTCTCACGGCAATTGTCGGCCTGGTCGTTTCAATCCTTGCAGCGACAGGCCCGTTATCGGGGCTCAAGGAGAGTTTCCCCCCTGCGTTCCTTTACTTGCATTCAGCCTGGCTTGCGGCATTCGCTTGGTTTGGGGTATTGCTGGTTTCGTCCTTCTTAGCATATCGCCTGAATCCCCGTTTCGCGGCTCCGGGGAAGCAGAAATATCCCGCATGGCTTAAGGCGGATGAATTCGAGGCGATGTGGGAACAGGAGCATCGTCCCGAGGAGGCGGGGGGCAAAATGGGGCCGGTGATGCGGCTTCTCACGACGCGTGGGATACGCCCGATTTATTTTGAGCGGCCAACACTCGAACCTTTGGGTCGGCTTGCCGGTGAAGTGGGGCTGATAAATGTTTTCGTTGATTGCCCCTCGGCAACCTGGCCTGATGATGAGATTATGCGCACATTGCATACTGTGCGCGGCGCATTGCGCTGGTTGGAAAAGGAAGCGACCGGAAAGGCCGAGTTGCATTTCAAGGATATAGGGCATCTGCGGGCGCCGACCCCCGGCTGGCCGGCCATCGACCATTCGCGACTTTCACCCCGCGAGCTTAAATGGCAAGTCGTCGAAATCCTCGGCGGGATTGGCATCGAGGGTCTGGACGACCTGCATTATTACCTTATGCGCTATTCCGACGAGCCGGGAAATATCGCCCTGTTTCATTTCTACCTGCGCGCAGGTTCGTGGTGCCTTCCTCATCTGCATCCAAATGTCGGCATCGTGTATTGCTTTCATCGGCATGACCCGGAATTGACACGTCCGCATTTCCTCGATGAAGGGGATCTCCGGGTTTTCCCGGAACTCAGCTCCATCTATGGGCATTTCATCCTGCACTTATTCGGGGCGAGTGATAAGCCCATGCGGAATGTTTATCCGCACATCGACATCATGAGCGCGGTTGCCTTCGAATTGGATGACTTGCTTATAGGCTTCAAGACGGCGAAGGAGATTGGGTGGTAGGAAGATGGTTCTGAGTATAATAAGAAACACCCACAAGCTCTAAAGACCTCGCTTGTGGGCGCCACCCCGAGTTTAGGATTTGGAGCGCGGCCATCCCTGGCCGCATGCAGGCGCCACAAACCCGAATATGGGGAATTTCATGATTCAATGAATTTGCGGCTCTTCTCGGATATTTTTTCATACTGCAATGGGTCGTCAACCCCGACTCTATAGAACGCCCTTAGCCTGAGCAGGCATGATTCGCAGGAGCCGCAGGCGATATTTCCATTGTTTTTGTAGCACGACCAGCTTGATTCAAACGGCGCTTTGAAGCCTATTCCGAGGCGGACAACCTGGTCCTTTGAAAGTGATATAAGCGGAACCCGTATGATTATGCCGGTTTGCGGGAGTGTGCCCTCTTCAATTACCCTCTGGAACGATTGTATGAACTTCCTGCGGCAATCAGGATAACCGGATGAATCCTCCTCGACCGCTCCGATATAAACGGCGTCCGCACCGATGGCCTCAGCCCAGGCCACTGCAGCCGCGAGAAGGTTGGCATTGCGGAAGGGGACATAGGTATTCGGAATTCCCTCGCCCGGCAGACCCGACGGGATTTCAGCAGCGGGGTCGGTCAAGCTCGAGCCACCGAAATCCGCGAGATAGCTCAAATCGACAACTTGCTTACGGGTTATCCCGAGATTGTTGCAGATATCCTCGAACGCTTTCCTCTCCCTCGTGGCGGTACGCTGGCCGTATGTTGCGTGCATCACGGCAACTTCGTCGCATTCCTTTTGGGCGATGCAGAGTGTGACTAAGCTGTCCAACCCACCCGAGACGAGAACGACACCTATGTTCGCGCTGACACGCTTCATACCGACCACTCCCGGTAATTCACCCGTCGATGTACTTGCATTCGGTTATATTACACCTATCACAAATATCGCATGGATAGCCTTCAGTTTTTACACTTGGCCCTATTCCGATAAGGGCAGTTATGCTTTTTAAAGGCACCATCAGGGAGGAAGAGGTCAGATGCAGCCCGATGCGTTCCGGTTTGAGCAGTTCAAACATGCCGGCTTGGTTTTCGAGGATGAAGTCGGCGTAGCCTGGGCTGAAGCGGCGCGTCGTTTTCCAGGATGGGTCGATGTTGCAGGCACTGCAGCCGGATGCTTCACCCAACCCACCTTTCTCGACGATCTCCCTTATTTTCAACTCGATGGCATCAGCCGCGCAATCAGCGGCAGCCGATGCAATGCCGTTAAGAATATAGCCCTGCGCTCCCTGGCCCTGCTCCATAAGACCGGAGATTTGTTCATCGACCTCCGTTCCCATTGTTACGGCCAATGCTGCGGCGAATATACTTCCCTCAAGATGCATACGAAGAACTTGCGAGCGGAATGTTTTCCCGCCGACGAGCACAGTGCGGTCATCGGGAACTTCGCAGGCAAAAATATCATAAACCCCTTGCGGCTTGGTATTTTCGAGAAGCCAGCGCGATTCCGTTTCGATAAGCGAAGCTGCCATAATTGATGGCGGGCGGGTTTCATCATAGCCTAAATACCGGGAGATATACTCAGGCTTTACTGCGTCAAGATATATTTCTGCAACCGGGCTCATGGGAGAATTATACCCCTTTTACCACCTACAAAAGGAACTACTAACCTAAAGTCGTACTTTTATGCTCGGCCTGATGACGTCCAAAATCATTGGTTCCTTGGGGAATCTTTTGGATTGGACAGGCTCAAGGGGTTTGCCTTCGTGGTTGATTCTGTACACAAGCAGAAATTCAAACTGAGGGATCAGGTAGATGAAATTTTCATCAGTACTTACGCCGATTATCTCGGCGGTCAAGCGTGCGCTTGAATAGGGGTCCGCCAATGTAAGTGTTTCGATAAGCTTATCATTTACAGTATCAATGACATAAATTTGAGGAAGGCTGCGTGAGCCGACGTATAACCGCGAGCCGTCCGCGTTGAAGGCCAGTGAATATGGCGATGATGGAAGCTTGATATACCCCAAAGCTCTTTCTTGTCCCGTTGTAAGGTCAACCACGATTATCGCCTGCCGCGCGTTGATACTGCCATAGCCCTTTTTTCCGTCCGGGCGGCAGCGGAACATAGCCGGCGAGTTGCGCAATTCAACATAACCGATGCTCCTTCCCGTGGAGAAATCGAACACCAACATTTTATCGTCCTGGCTTGAGATGATGTAACCGCGGTTGCTGGACGGATCGGGGTTGCCTATTATTGCCTGGATATCCCCTTTGGACGATATTTCGGCGAATGGGTAAGCCTCATCGAGGTCGCGGTTTTCCAATTCGGCGACTTTATAAAGAAAAGCAGAACGGGTGTTATAGTCCTCAGAGCTTCCGACGCCCACGGACAAATATTTCTCGTCACCGCTTAACGCGACACTCTGGAGGACATCCCCAAGCTTACGGCGGGCTTTGCCCTTCATCATATTATCCGGGTAAAAAATGTTGAGCCATCCTTCTTTGTTGGCTACAAAAATCCTCTTGCCGGCCTTGTCTATTTTCAAATCATTCAGCCGCTCGTCCGAGGGTTGCAACTCGTATTTCATCGTACCGGGCGAATAGATTTGTATATAATCGGGGGCCTCCGTAGCCATTATGACCCTGTCCTTGTTCCCGGCAAGACGCATGTCCAACATGCCGGTTGGTTTCTGGACAATAACCAGGAAGAAGATTGCGAACAGCACTATCATAAACCCCGAATAAACAAGGGCTTTCTGGTCGCGCCAAAGATTAAGCATCACTCCACCTCATCATCAATCATCAACAAGCGATAGACATCCTTAACCGGCAATCCAAGCAACCTTGCGGCGGTTTTGGCCGCTCTGCCGGTTGGGATCCCTTCCCGCTTCAGTAGGGCGTAATAATTATATACCATATCGCTTTTTCCCCTGTCAAAATACTCCTCCTCGGTATTGGGGCCGAGGACAACGACGCATTCCCCTTTAATCTCACGCCCCTTAAGGCTTTGGGCTAACGATGCCGCAGTCCCGCGAAGCACTTCCTCGTGAAGTTTCGTCAACTCCCTCGCGACAACGGCCGGACGTTCCGGTTGGAGCTTCGCGAAATCGGCCAACGCTTTTGCCACCCTCTTGGGAGATTCATAAAATACAACGGGTTCATTGATGGATGCCAAGTAATGCAACACCCTATCCCGCTCCTGCCCCTTACGGGGTATCCATCCGGCGAAATGAAACCCGCGCTCAAAGAAGCCGCTAAGCAGCATCGCAACAGTGTACGCCGTCGGGCCGGGTATGACCTCCACGCCCAATCCCTTCTCGATGCAACTCTTCACGAGACGGGAGCCGGGGTCGCATACTAAAGGGGTGCCGGCGGCGCTTATCATCGCGCACGTCTGCCCATCCTCCAACCGGGATATGACCCAATTCAGCTTCTCCGCCTCATTGAAAAGATGAAAGCTCGAAAGCTCCCTCTTCACCCCATACAGTTCAAGCAATTTGCCCGACTTACGTGTATCTTCACATAGTATGAAATCAACAGCCGCGAGGGTTTCAATGGCACGAAGGGTTATATCCCCCATATTGCCGATAGGAGTGGCGACGAGATAGAGCGTCCCGGGGTGGATTTCCGATTTCCTGCGCTCATTGTGCATATGTATATTTTATACGATAAGGCGAATATTCGCATGCCGGTTGGCCAAATCAGGGACGGGCCTGATTTACTTGGCCTTGGATGCGGGCTTCAAGGTCGTTTGTATCAGGCCCGTCCCTAATTTGGAATAAATGTAACCCACGAATCCCATTTCGTGGGTTACCATCCTTGGCTATGCGCGGCTTAGTAGTGCGCAAATATATTCATTCCCCCGCCAATTCAAATGCGGCGCGGAAGGCGATGCGGGCGACGGCCTCAAGGAATTTGGTGTTAATCATCTCCGGTTTGTAGACGTAAGGATGATGTGCCAAAGAAGGATATTCCTTCTCACCTCCGCCGATAAGCATGACCCCTTCGATGCCTTTGTCGACGAATGGGCCATGGTCGCTTACGGGATATGCGGGGAAAGCTTCCACCTTAATATCATATTCCCCCGCGAGTTTATCGAAGAGCTTAAGAAGGTCAGGAAACGCTTTCCCGCCCCAGAGGTTAATTGTTGTGCCCTGGCCTATCATATCAAGGTTGATGACATAATCGATATTCTTCAACGGCCATGCCGGGTTATCCACGAAATACTGGCTGCCCAAAAGGCCTTCCTCTTCACCTGTGAAGCTTATGAATACAAGGCTTCGCGCGGGATGTTCGGCGCAGCGCGATGCCGCTCTCGCTATTGCCAATAGCGCAACAGTACCGCTCGCGTTGTCGTCGGCGCCGGGGAACATAATTCCCGGCTGGTAACCGACATGGTCATGATGCGCGCATACAACCACAGCGTGCTTGGCCAATTCAGGGTCGGCCCCGGGCAGGAACCCGATGACATTCGCCGTCACTGCATCGGGTTTGAAATCGGCTTCCACCTTGACATGCGCCTTAATGCCTGCGGGGAAATCGAACGGCTGCGGTTTGCCCTTGTTAATCATTTCGACTATGCCGGGTAAATACCAACCACAACTCCCAAAAAGGTCCAGCGCGAAATCCTTCCCGACATGCACCATCGGGAAATCGGGATGCATCTCCTCAACCGGAAGGCCATAAAGACAACTTGCTGTTGGCGTTTCGACGGTACCATTTGCACGTGCACCAACTAATATAAGCCCCACTGCGCCGTGCTTGTATGCATTACGAACCTTGTACCCCGTCTTGGCCCAATCGAAGCTGCTTTCAGGAAATGCAGGATGCCATCCGCGAAGGCTTAGAGCCCATTTGCCGGTTGCATCGATGCCGGAATAGTCGTCGTATTTAAGCTTTTCATCGGTGATGCCATAGCCCACAAAACATATCGGCGCGGTCACATCGCCCGAGCCGGTCTCGCCGCGAAATAAATATTGCTCCCCGATTTGATAGGAGATGACGTTCCCGTCGAGGAGCAATTCCACGATCGGTTCACCCGTCACGACGTTGGTTGGGGTGGTGAAATGCTGGAAGAAGCCGCGGTCGTCGCCCAAGGGTATAAGCCCGAATTCCGCGAATGCTTGTGCTACAAGCTCAGCAGCTTTCATCTGTCCGGGTTGCCCTGTAAGCCGTCCCTGGAATTCCTCCGATGCCAGGGGGCCGATGTAAGTGCGCATTTCGGTTCCGGAAATGGTCTCCGCGGCTTGCATAATCGGGCCGGAAGCACTATAGGAGGGTTGAATCCAGCCAAGCAAGCTGATTAGTAGTACAAGGGAAATTACACTTATAAGGCGCATAGGCATAACCATGTTTCTCTCCCGACAGGCAGTCATAGAATGCAAATTATAGTACAAATTGGGGACGGGCCTGATACAGATGACATTGAAACCTGCATCCAACGTCGAGCAAATCAGGTCCGTCCCCAATTTGATTATCATTCCACCAGGGCAGTTTCGGTTTTCGGCCCCGTTAAGTCCGTGCCCATCTCCAATTCCTTCAGGGTCTCAATAAGAATTTGCTTATCCCAGGGCTTTGGCAGGACCTTTATGACCTTGGCCGATTGCATCAGCTTAGCCATTGTCTCACGGGTTGCAGCGCCTGTGATGACTATGCAAGGCAGGTCAGGCCGTTCCTTCTGGACTTCCGCGAGGAATTTATCCCCCGTCATACCGGGCATCATAAAATCCGTTATCAACATGAAGACATCCTTATTGTCGTGGATGTAATGAAACGCATCAGTAACATGAGTAAAGCCGATGGCTTTGTATCCCGCCTCGCGTATTTCACGCTTGAGGGCGTTCACAACATGAAGTTGGTCATCCACAATGACAATCGTCTTGCCGGTTGTGCCCGTATCAACGATGGGCTTTTGGGCGACATTGGAATGCAACCCAGTTTGATCTCCCATCCATACAGGAACAGCCGCTGTCTCTTGGGGCAAGGAGCCGCCGGTAATGAATATCCTCGTGAATACCGGGTCGAATTCGTCCTTCTGATGCAATCTCTCAATAAATTTATCATCAAGCATAGAACCGGCTTTAAGGAGCGGGATCCCATTCAGGTTAAGCACATCGCGGGCGAGGACCATTCCCGGTTTGAGCATTTCCACGGAGACCTCGACTTCGTTGATGCTGTACTCCCCGCACTTCGGAAGAACATCTTCTAAGAAAACCTTTACAAGGCAAGTGTCTAAGAGACTGCCGAGTGATTTTTTCAACTCGGTTTCGGCATTCTCGCGTGAACCCCTCACTACCCGTCCTACGGGGAAAATGTTACTGTCAAACATATCAGCAATAGCTATAATGCGCGACCCCAAGGGAATTTCATCTCCGGCTAAACCGTCAGGATGCCCCTTACCGGAAAAGGCCTCGTGATGATGACGCACGATTTGGGCGATTTTCTCGAAAGCTGGGATGTCCTTTAAGACCTCATGGCCGATGACCGTATGCCTTTGTAGAATTCCCCGCTCCCACCTGGTTAGCAGGTCTCTCTGTTTGCTGAGCAAAGCGGGAGGTATTGAAATTTTACCTATATCATGCAGTAAAGCGGCCGATTCAATAAGTTCAACCTCATCGGTCGGCTGCTTCAGGGTCTCTGCCATTTGCTTACTCAATAATGCCACTCGTTGCCCATGTCCACGCAGCCCTGTCGAGTGCATATCCATAAGCTCAGAGAGCGCTTCGACGATACCCCTGACGGCTTCCTCAAGGCTTTGCCGGGCTTTCATGATGGCCCCAGCCCTTTCCGAAACCTTCTGCTCGAGCGAAGTGTTCACTGCCTGAAGCTTCTGATTCTGTTCGTATATCACTTCTTGTAGGCGCTTATTTTCTGTCTTCATCTGGTAAATTGTTACCGATTCGCATACGACCTGGAGCAGGGCTTCATCGTCCCAGGGTTTTAACAGGAATTGGGATACCCGCGCCTCATTGATGCATTTCAGGATGATCTCCTGGTCGGCGTACCCTGTGAGCGCTATGCGCACCGCCTCGGGCCTTTTGTAACGGGCTTCCTTGAGAACCTCCAACCCCGTCACATAAGGCATGCGCTGGTCGCTGATGATTACGGCAATATCTTCATGCTTCTCAAGCGCCGAGATTGCCTGCTTGCCGCCATCCGCCTGGATGATCTCATTGCCGTCGCGCTGCAGAAGGCGTTCCAAGGCGTTCAATACATTTGGTTCATCGTCGACAATTAATATTTTGGCCGTCATACGCGGTCTCCTTCAATAAGTATTTATCTATATTTTCCCGCGAAAAAATAAACGGCAGGATCGGATAACCTGCCAATTCCGCCGGTTCGACCGATGCCTTGTCACCGTTGCCCGTTAAGACCACACCAGTGATGTCATTCTCGCGTAATAACAAATCCAGCGTTGGGATTATGGTCCCGGGAATCCCCTGGAGGTCGAGGATTACCAATTGTGTGGATTCCCATTCAAACAGTGATTCTCTATCATAGTTCCATACCAAAACGTTATAACCGAAGCTCTCGAGCAGGCCTCTTATCCACAGTATGCGTTGTTCATCATCGCTGATTACCACTACCGACGCCATCTCCTTGTCGCCGGTTCCGGGTGTCCTGCTTAGTTCGGCGTGCTCGGCAATCTGAAGGAAAGCCTTCGCTTCCTTAATCTTCTCGCCCATTTTCGCAAGTACCTTGCCATATTCGCCCATGGATAAACCGGCATCCTTTGTAATCTGAAATAACATGGATTCATCGACAACCCCGGCAAAGATGCAACCTCGTACAATTGACAAGATATCGGCAAGGATGACCAATGAAATGAGCGGTTCGTTGGTTACGGAAGCGAGTTTAGGGGAATGATGAAAGCGCGTGGCACGGCAGAGTTTTTCCGGTATCTGCCAATGTTCGAGAAGACGCGTGCCCGCCTCGGTATGGGTTATCCCGAGTATCTCTTCTTCCCTCTCCAGGTAATTGGCGCTTATGTTCTTTCGGGTTTCCATGTATTCTTCCGGGAAGGCTGTGCTGAGCAGAAGATGACCGATGTCATGCAGCAACCCGGCGATGAATGCTTCCTCCGGCTCGGGATATTTAAAGTATGGCGCGAGGGCTTGTGCACCCACCGCGCAAGTCAGGGCGTGGTCCCAGAATTTCTCCTGGTCAATCGGTCCCCTAAGCTTTTTCAGTGCATCGAATGACGCAAACGCCAGGGCGAGGTTCCGCACTGCGGCGTTTCCGAGTATCACAACCGCCCGTGTAACCGTCGATATTTTCCCCGGCAAACCATAGAATGCCGAATTGACCAGCTTAAGGACCTTGCTGGTTAAGGCCTGGTCCATGGATAATGTTGCCCCGATATCCTTGGCGGAACTGAAATCGTTTCCGACCGCGTTCAAGAGCTTCTGCACGACTAACGGCAGGGGTGGGAGCTCATCGATTTTTTTTGCAATCTTTTCCGCGTTCACCGTGGTCATTTCTTATATCCCCTTTAATATAGCCTGAAAATAAAATATCGGGCCCATTTAGAATAGAACGCATATGCCTGTGTCATAAATGCGAATGTTTTACATCCAACATCAGCAAACAGCCTCTTATTGCACCGGGCTGGCCTAACGGTTGAATGTAAACCTTCATTGACTTGCCATCCCAATTGTCGTGGTAGATCTCGCCAGAAGACCCATCTTTCATCCTTGATATAACTTCGGCTTTTATCTCGTGCGGAATGTTCCCATCCATATCGGACCCGGGAAGCACCAAACCCAGCGATGAGACGATTTTCTGAGCCGCCCTGTTTGTAATTATGATCATCCCCTCGCGGCTGATGCCTATCACTCCTACCGGCAGGTGCTCAAGGATTTCCTGCGAATGCTGCAGCGACCTTGTCCTCTCCTCGACCATCTCCTCTAACGTATCATTAAGCTTGCGCAACTCTTCATTCTGCACTCGGGTCTGCTGTATCAACTCCCTGTTCTGCTTCAGAATATCGTAATGCTCAAAACATTGCCGGATAACCGCCTTAAGCTCATCATCATTCCACGGCTTGCCTATGAAGCGGAAAACCTCCCCCTGGTTTATCGCCTCCACAATAACGTGGGCGTCAGCGTAGCCTGAAAGGACCACTCGTATGGTGTCCGGATAGAGTTCTTTAACCTTCTGAAGGAACTCGATTCCGGTCATCTGGGGCATCCTCTGGTCCGAGAGCACAACCTGGATGGGATGCTTCTCCAAGGTTGCCAAACCTTCTTCACCGCTTTCAGCCGTGAAAATCCTGTAATCCTCCTGTCTGAGCAGCCGTTTGAGGGCTGCAAGGATATGTGTCTCATCATCAACGCAGAGTAATGCTTTATCCATTGTCGCGCACCCCTTCTATAGGAAGGTGTATGGTGAATGTCGATCCCTTCCCTGCTTCGCTTTCCACATAAATTGTTCCGTTATGTTTCTGAATTATCCCGATGGAAATGGACAATCCCAACCCGGTCCCTTTCCCCGCGGCTTTTGTGGTGAAAAATGGGTCGAACAGTTTCGAGATATTTTCCTGTTTTATGCCGACCCCCGTATCTGAAATCCTGATAATGATATCTTTGTCCGTTGCTTCCGTCTCGATGGTAATGTCACCCTTCTCAGGAATAGCTTGGGCGGCATTGACCAGCATATTCATAAAGACCTGGTTAAGTTGGCCTGGGCAGCAACGGATTAAAGGGAGCGGTTGAAGGTTTCTATGTACCGTGCATTTATACTTGAGTTCATTCCATACGATTTTAAGCGTCGCCTCGATGCCCTCATTGATATCGGCTTCCTTGACCTGCGTTTCATCGATGCGGGCGAAGCTCTTCAGGTTCTGGACGATGTCCCGCACACGCTCGGTCCCCTCGATAGATTCAGTGAGGAGGTTATCAATGTCCTCAAGGATGTATGGCAAGTCCTCTTTTTCACTTATCTTTTCCACATTATCTAAAATCGCAGTCTGTACAATTTTGTCGTCGTTGTGTATCGCACCGGAAAGCCCTCTATATTCCTCGAAGATAGCTTTAAATGTCTTCACATAACCGGTCAGCGTACCAAGGTTGCTCTTGACGAAGCCCACGGGATTGTTGATTTCATGAGCGACACCCGCGGCGAGTTGGCCGATTGATGCCATCTTCTCGGATTGAACGAGCTGGTTCTGGTTTGCTTTCAACCGCTCATTCATTTCCCCGAGGGTTGTGTTTGCTTCTAAAAGGTCCTTATGCTTGTTCTCAAGGATTGACATAAGGTTGTTGAATGTTTCCCCTATCTCAAGGATTGGGTCCGCTGCCGCCATACGCAACACTTCGCATTCTTCACAATTCCTGATCTTCTGCGCGCAGAGACAATGTATCTCCCCACCACAATGTGTTCCGGTGATTTGCCAGCAACGTACATTCCGCTGCCCATAACAAGGGCATTCTTTATAATCACAATTTTTTATCTCCCAACAATTCCCCATAAACGGGTTCTCAAAGCGTACATCGAAACTCTGCGACCTTTCAGCCTCCTTCAGAAGGGATCTCAGTTGTTCCAACGCTTTACGCAATTTCTCCGATTCGGTCAATGCACATTCCTTTTGGAAATTGAGCTCGTTTTGGACTTTTTTACGTTCGGTGATATCCCTGCCGGTGGCGACAATGTATCCGCGGTTTTCCGACTTTACATACTTTATGCCCACTTCGGTTGGAAAAGTGCTGCCGTCTTTACGCTTATGGACTCCCTCGATTACCGCCGGGCCTTGATAGCGCACAACCCTTACATGTTCGGCCCAGGCTTCGTCATCAGGGAAAATCTCTTCAACATCAATGATGCGCATCTTAAGAAGCTCTGTCCACTCGTAGCCGAGGCTTGCACAGGCTTTCTCATTCGCAGCTAAGAACCGACCGGTTTCAGCATCAACCACGTACAAAGCCTCATTTGATTGATCCATCATACTGTTGAACAGCCACAGTTCCTCCTGGGCGCGTTTGCGTTCAATGACCCTCCCTACCTGTGTCGCTACTTCACGTAGGAATTCGTTTTCTTCCTCAGGAAATGAGCTTTCATTAGCAACCGACGCCTCCCTGTTGACATAAACCTCTATCGCCCCCGCTCTCTCTCCATAGACCATGATCGCCGAAGTCAGCCCCCAGGGGGTTTCGGTGAAATTGTCCGTTTTGAATTCCTGGTTTTCGAAGATTATCCTGGCGTGTGTTCTATCTGGATATTGGAAAGCAGGTGGGATGAGTCCGGTAGTCTCCTGGAGCATATCCCTCAATACAATTTCAGGTTTCTGGGTCAGCTTGGAGATGTTGTACAGTCCGTTTATTCCCTTAACACGTTCACCGAGGTAATTAGTCCGCTGCTGCAGTTCCTGCTCCGCCTGTGTGCGCTCGGCGATTTCATCTGCCAACTCTCGCATAATTTCCAATTGTTCGTTTGCAAATATTCGCATATAGTCGCTGTGTTTTAAAATCTGCCTGATGTAAGCTGTCATTAAACCGGTCAACATAAGTCCAAGGCCCAAAACTGCCCAGGGCTGCCAGGCAACGCTCTTCATAAACACCGATAAACCGATGCCCACTGACGCCAGGAGGATCAGCTCTATGTATCTCGGGATAAATGGGATACCCGTGAGTATACCCCGTTTGGCATGTATTTCATCCATTTCTATAGACCCCGCATTTGCAGTTATCTTACCGGCTGTCACATACCGCCGACAACCGTGCTGATATAGTCTCTATTTCTATACAAGCCCTTTTTCCTGCCGCCTTCATATCCTGCTTTCAATACGTACAAACTATATAAATTGGTTTTGTGTTATTTTAAATTGGGGATTAAAGCTCCGTGATGGGCGAAAGCAGGCTTGTGTCTCTAAGACTGATTGGATAAGGGGTTTACGAGGGAGAGATATTGATGTGGGGATATTTCGAAATTCTAAGAGTCGGGAGAAAATATTATGAATATTTTTTCTGCAAGGCCCTGCGCGCCGTACAGGGCATCCAGCACTTATGGTTTCTGTTGCGCTGACAGGGAAATTCAGATAATGCGCTACGAAACCCATTATATTCTGACCGTCACTTATTCGGATTTCTTTTTATGCTTCGTCAAATCCGTAAGTCCCAACTGCACGAGGGTTTCTTTCCCCTCCTGCTCGGACTTGAGCATTACATCAAGCTCGCGTACATCCTTCCGGCATTTGAACGACAGGAATATATCCGGTACCCCTGCCTTGGAACTCTCGACGGGTTCCCAGCCGTTTTTTATAAAAAGATTATCGGCGTAGTAGTTATAAACATCATCCATTGGCGCATTCAGGTTGATGGTTATCTGCCTGAAACCGCCATACTCAGGGAGGTAACCCGTCACCTTGTACGGCTCCATGAGAGGGATATCCTCAGGCCAGTTTCGTATGAGCGCTTCGATGGAATAATCGGACTGCCCCTCCGAAGTTTCCGTCGTTTTCTCCGGGTTCGGTTGCGGTACCGTTATTGCCTGTGCAGGTTCAACGGGTTTTGTCTCCGCAGGCTTGGGGGGTTCCTGACTGCTGCAGGCGAGTGATAAGATAACAGCAAGGGTTACCGGTACCGCTAATGCAAGTGCTCTGTAAGCTCTTCCTCTCGTGAAAATCACCTCTCATGGATTATACTCCCAAAGCGCTTGCCGAGAAAGGGCTTAGAGCGATGGAAGCATGCACCGGTCAAGAATGCCGCTTCTTAGGAGCGTGGGTGTCCTGACCCGCATTTTGTTATAATTCATAAAAATTACTTCGCCCTTTAAGGAGGCAACGATGGAAGACAAAATCCTCAAGTTGATTCCCGAATTCAACCTGATTGAAAATAAGGAGCTTCGCGCAAAAACGCTTCGTGTCTATGTCAAGGCCCTTGCTAAAGGCGGCTGGCAGCCGGAGGATATGGACAAAATCCCCTTTACGCTGCTTATCAAAGACTGCCCGGCAAGCTACCTCGCCCATGTCCGCGGTGTGACCAAGGTGGCTGCCGGTATCGCCGACGGTTTATCCGAAACATACGGCAGCCTGATGCCCATCAACCGCGACATCCTCATCGCAGCCGCGCTCCTGCACGATGTCGGCAAGTTGGTGGAATACGCCCGCGGCCCATCGGCAACCACCGTGAAATCGGCCCACGGCAAGATGCTTCGCCACCCGTTCAGCGGCGTCGGCCTGTGCTACGATGAGGGCATCCCCGACGAGGTGATGCATTGCATCGCCATGCATTCCAAGGAAGGCGACGGCGGCCGCATCACCACCGAAGCCATCATCATCAACCACGCCGACTTTGCAAACTTCGAACCGTTGCATAAATAGAAGGGAGAGCAAGTTTTGAGAGTCAAGAAGATTGTAAACTATTTCTTAATAGACATCATTGTATATGGCTTAGTCCTTGTACTTGTGATTTTCACTCTAATTTTGGATTATGCAAACAAATGGGTACCTCTGATTGCACTTGCGGTTACTGTCATCCCCAGGATTATAAGTCGATGGGAAAAGTTTGAGGCGAAGGAAGGGGAAGAAATTGATATTGGCCAGTATTCCCCAATTATAGTCCCTAATGAAGGATTAAGGGGGGAATATTTCTATACTGGCATCACATACAAGTCCCCGCATATTAGAGTAAAAATCAAGTTACGTGATAAATATACAATTATCCCCAAGACAATGGAATTATTTAACGAGAATGAACATGATTTTATCTCATCATTAGACCCAATTAAGGATAAACCCTCCGGAATACCTGATAACACAGACAAGTTTTTCAACAATTCTGTTCGTGGCGGCAGTTTTACCTTGAATCTCGGCAATTTTGAACCTGCTGGCAGACCAGACAACATAGGAAAGTATAAGATCAAGTTCATTTATGAAATCGAAAAAAGCGAAAAAACTAAATTTTATCCTATCGTATTGTTGTTTAATGGGTAGCGCGTATCTATCCCCCGCGCAGCGGGGGCGGCGCAGCCATGATACGCGCCACTTGACGTCTTTTCTGGTATATTTATAAACCTTAACAACCTTAATCAGGGAAGGACACCACCGTGCCCAAAACGTTGTCCGAAAAAATACTCTCGAGGAAATCAGGGGTTGATGCGAAGGCCGGGCAGATTGTCACCATCAAGCCCGATGTCGCCCTCAGCCACGACAACACCGCGGCCATCGCGAAGACATTCCGCAAGCTCGGCGTAAACAAGCTCGACGACCCCGACCGCCACGTAGTCATCCTCGACCACTGCGTGCCGCCCGCCGACGAGAAATATGCCCTGAACCACAAGGAAATACGCGAGTTCGTCGAGGAGTTCGGCATAAAAAATTTCTTCGACATCGATGCGGGCGTATGCCACCAGGTGCTGCTTGAGAAGGGCTTTGTGAAGCCCGGCATGGCGGTGGTCGGCTCGGACAGCCATACGACGATGGCCGGTGCCGTGGGGGCTTTCGCCTGCGGGATTGGTCGTAGCGAGATGGCGGTCATCATGGGTACCGGCGAGATATGGCTGCGCGTACCGGAGACGATGCGCATCGATATCGCCGGGGTATTCAAGCACGGCGTTTATGCCAAGGACCTCGCGCTGAGGATTATCGGCGACATCGGCGCGGACGGCGCACTTTACAAGGCCGTCGAATTCTTCCCGCACGTGTCCGAGACTTTCCCGATGTCCGAACGTATGACCCTGTGCAACCTTGCCGCCGAGATGGGCGCGAAGAACGCATATTTCCCGTTCGGCGGCATCACCCTCAATTGGCTTATTCATCGGGTTTATGAGGACCTTGAGCCTGCCAATTCCGATGAGGATTGCGAATATTCGTCCACGTTATTCTACGACCTTGAACCCCTCGAGCCGATGGTGGCCAAGCCGCATACCGTTGACAATGTCGCTCCAATCAAGGATGTCGCGGGTACGAAGGTGCATCAATCCCTCATAGGCACTTGCACCGGCGGACGCATAGAAGACCTGCATGAAGCCGCGGATATTCTCAAGGGCAAGACAGTAGCCAAGAATTGCCGCCTGCTTATATTCCCTGCATCCAAGGAAGAATTACGCCAGGCAATTAAACTCGGATTGATTAATATTTTCCTCAAGGCTGGCGGCGTACTTATGAACCCCGGATGCGGCCCGTGTCTCGGCGCGCACGAGGGCTGCCTCGCGCCGGGAGAGGTGTGCATCTCAAGCGCCAACCGCAATTTTAAAGGCCGTATGGGCTGCAACGAAGCGGAGGTCTATCTTGCCTCCCCCGCAACCTGCGCCGCATCAGCGATAACGGGTGTTATCACAGATCCGAGGGAGTTTTTGGCAGGGTAGGGAGATTACCTAACCCTTATGTGTACCCCTTCTTTGACGTATTCTAAGCGGTTGGTTGTGGAAGCAATCCAGCGAGAAGGCACTATCAACTCCTTTATAATTAAAGACACAATCTCCCAGGAAATCTCTACCCAATAGGCAATCAAATTCGGGCAACATATCTGGAACGCCGAAGAAAGCCATTTCAATGCTCACCCTGTGATTGAGAATTGTCAATTTCAGAAAATATTTATTACATAGCATCCCTTCGGGATACACAGTGCAGAGATATTCAGCGCCAATTGGTTTCAAGCCCAGGTCATCAACGATTTTATACGTCAAAGCTGAGACTCTTGCACCAGTATCAATGAGAGCTCGGGCCTTAACTTTATCGGGTACACCTTCTCTCTGTTTTCTTACCTGCAGGATGAACTCTTCAATTGGTTGAAGCGTAACAGGAATTATTGGGCCATTGATTGAAAGGCCATCAATATGAATCAGTTCTGCCATTCTATTTCTTCTTGAATCTGATTGGAGTGAGCGTATAAATCTCTTCAGTAGCTTTAACCTGCTTGACTAAGAACGGCACCGGGCCGAATACCCTATAACCAGTTTTGACAGCAGCAACCTCCGTCCTGAAGAAACCGGTGACTTTATTGCCCTTGATGAGAACATACTCACCAGGGTGTTTCTCCATAAATTCAGGAAGGCGTTTCCTGAACAACGCTAATTCCTTCCGGAAAGTTGATTTTGCTTCCTTATCGATATCAGTATATTTATCTCGACCCATGCTCATATCCCCCTCAGAAAGTCCTAACACATTTGCCGTCAATAACTTCCTCCCAGCCCTGGCCAATTTTGACGTTTTTAATCGGAATCCTCCTCATACCGACTTTATCGGATTGGCCCGATGTTCCTTAACACTCGATGGCAACCATGCAGCCAAACCTCAAAAACCTGGATGGTTCTATATTATAATATAGCACATTATAATTCATTATTCAATCCGTTTGGGTCACATCTAAATCTATAAAGCTTGAAAGACCTTGCACCCTTGTCTAACATAATATTATATGCCCCGTCGAATGTAAACCCCAACCTAAGTTAATGACATGTTAAAATCAACCATTGGGAATAGCGTCTAATTCCTCCCTTGGCAGTAGGTGTTGTACCCCTCCCCCTTTGCCAAAACCGTATTAAAGTATTAACCTATCTGAAGTCCGGGACTGAGCCCGGTGGAATTCCTTCAGGAGAATCAACCTATGAGCCCCTTTGCATGGATAATCATAATCGTTGTCGCGTTCCTTATCCTGATAGCCATTGTACGTGCAATCTCAGCACGTCCGAAGGGGGAGTACCGCAAGCGCGAGCCGGGGCTAAGTTTCGGTAGGCTCGACAGGGCGCTTCAGAAGGACGACATCCATCGCGAATCCGGAGAATTCACCATCGCGATGGACCTCGGCGAGGTTGACTTGATGATCCAGAACAAGGAATACGAACTCGCCTCGGAGAAGGTGCGCGAATATTTGAAAGTTGCGGAGGAAAGCAGGGATACGCTTAAAATCGCCAACCTTATGGGCTACCTTGAAAAAATCGAGCTCGCCAAGAAGCGTCGCTTTTGAACCTGTTCACATAATCAGGAATCTATCCCATTAACGTTATTTAGAAGTATCGTCAGAAGGTTCGCCTGATGTGGCAAATGTGGTATACTGTAATGCCTTAAGAGGTATTTTTGATCATGCTGTTTAAGAAGTCCGCGTGGTACGAGTTACCGACTGCCCTTTTGACAGGGTTATTTTTTTGTATGGCTTTGCTGGTTGGATGCTCCGGCAATTCGGCTCAACCTGCTGCTCCTTCGGTGGGCTCGGATGAGCCGGTACGGGAGCAATCCGGCGGTGGAGGACGTACTCTCTGGGGATACTACGCCGGTTCCGCCGACACCGAAACCGGTCGGTTCGAGCTGCTTCCCCTTCGGGAGGCGAACCTTCATCTTAACCTTGTTTCAACGTTGAACAAGACCGCTGGAATAACGACCAAAGTGCTCATGGGCGAGAGCAACCCCACCCAGGGAAGGTTTACGGTAAGGATTACGCTCCATCATCCATACGCCGGCAACCCGGTGTATGCCGGCTTCGATGTGCGTGGAATATTCATCACCGGTGCTGCCCATGCAATCGGTCCGAACCTGTGGGTCGCAGGCGACGGCGAGCCGAGGCTCCTCAATCCCGATGGCTGGACCCGCTGGTGGAACCCGCTTGAATTCATCAACCCGGGGTATTTCGGCTACGTCGACGGTATCCTTGGCCCCCCGAATACTTCCGGCTCAAGCGCGCAGGTCAACGCTTTCAAAGTATTCGCCGATGCTCTACCGGAAGGTGAAGACGATATTCTCCTCCTTTCTTATAAAGACGTTAATGACGACCAGGGGAGGGCGGTTTTCCGCTCCCCGGAGCTTTCGCGCATCTATAAAATCGATTTTCCCCCCGGCTCGATGAATTTTTATTATGCGGTCGATGCATCCTGGGCCCCTCCGGCCGCTAACCCACCCGTTGTCCCCGATGACTTCCCGCCCCAGGCCAATTCATTGGAGGCCTGGTATATCCGTTACGACTTCATCGCCAACACGTTGGCATATAATGTCGATACCAACAAAGGCAGTGGCGAATTAAGCCTTTACATAACGGTCTCCGACTGGCAGGGACGGATAAGCGGCGCAATCGCCCCTCAAGTATCGGCTGTAAATCTCTATTCAACCGGGTTATTCGGTTCTCAAGTCGCCACGGCTCAGTTCATATATGATGGCGGCGATGTTGCAATGTACATGGCCGACCTTACATCGTTATGCAAGCAGAAAGAGCCGGGCACTCACTGGTTGGCCATCGAGGTGGTTTCATCGGAAGGGGCTTACAAGCAATCGTGGCAGGACGCCCCAAACAAACCGTTGGCGGCATACCAGCTGATTCCGATCCTTGTCAAGGAAGAAGTTGTCGCCCCGCCTGTGCTGATTAAGAAATTCGGGATACACGCTTATGTCCTGTGCCAATCCGATGGCACGGCACCCGCGATAGGCGATGCGGATATCTTGGAGGATATCGACTGGGCCAACACTTTCTGGGGCAAGTATGGCTTCGGGTTTGAATTGGCCGCGAAGGATTATCTCAACAATTCCGAATTTTACTATATGGATTTCAACGCCGGTCAAAGCCTTTACAATTGGCACCACGACAATACGGGGCTCATAAACCTCTATTATGTCAAGAACATCATCGGCTTCAGCGGTGCGTATTGCATGTTCGCCTGTAATTACCAGGATACGAAAGCCAAATACAGCTACATCGTCTTCGATTCAACAGACTGCAACGGCTGGGAGGAGATTTTGGGCCACGAGCTCAGTCATAATATAGGGATGCTTCACGATATGTATCTGCTTGACACTTACCCCAACTGCTCAGACCTTGACTGGCTGACATGCGGATATTCCCCGACGAATGTCTATTGCAATAAATCCGACGCCCATATGGGCAATATAATGTACTGGCTGCGCGACTGGCCCGGTTCCCCCTGGGATTACAGCGTCAGCAAAGACGACATAGCGATGACCACCGTGCCGATTGACTCCCAGGCCGAAAATGCGGCATACCTGCATACACATTATCCCAATAATTTCAAGGGTATGTAGTGATTGGCTCGTGATTGATACTCAATATGTAGACGTTTGGTTTATGATGTTTAGTTGCGCTAATACAATCCATAATATTAGTAGGGGCGAACCTAAGTGTTCGCCCAAATCAAGGCAGACACATAGGTCTGCCCCTACAATAGAAAAGAGATTAACAATGCTCAACTATGCAACCGGGGAGTTTACGAAGAGGTGAAGTGAAATGAGAAAAGCGTACTTGATAGCCATCCTCATCGGGATTGCCGCTCTGTTCACCGGAATAGCAACACAATCATACGCCGGTGATATGCCGGTAAACGATGTGGAATTTATCCGCAAGATGCTTCTTCAGCCGGATGCCGATTTCAGCCCGTTCATCGGTGAAGACCTATGCGATGCATTCATCTGGCTGATAGAAAACGACAATACTCCCCAACGGGAAAGGGTTGTGCATCACGCGATAGCCCGTATGTGGCAAACCGGTGATGAACGCGCGGTGCCTTATCTCATTGAGTATTTGTATGAATACCCAATGGATTGCCTTTACAACCTTGGTTACTTCTCAACCCCCGATAGCTGCAATACACTGCTCGCCCATATCAGCGACAAGGATGAATTCAACCGCCGCTTTGCAGCGCAGTCGTTAGGTAACTTGGATTACACAGTCTCCGATGAGATGTGGGGGTTAAGGGATACAGCGTTGGCGAAACTCGGCGAGAGGCTTGAGAAAGAGAAGGAGGATTGGATGCTTCCAATCATTAATGATGCCTATATGGCCGTAAGCATCCAGGTTCTCCCGCAGGAAGAGAACAACCTTTCGAATTAATATGGATGGAGCCTATATTGTGAGCATGTAGCCCCGTGCCTGATGCTGGGCAAAATCCATTTTGAATGGCCTTTATGTTGATGCAATCTTTATTAAACGGGTGTGTCTTTTTAGTGATTATGGTCGGGTAAGTTTTGTACTTAGCCCGGCGTTGCAATGTGGTCTGTAATAAGACCGCCCCCCCTTTTGTCCCCCCCGCTTCACGGGGGGGAGATTAAGAAGAAACTCCCCTATTATCCCCCCGCTTACGAGGAGGATAGACGATGGCTTGTTGTTATCTCCCCCCCGCGCGAAGCGGGGGGTCAAAAGGGGGGGCTTCCTGTCTGGCTGTCTGGAAATCATCGAAAGGACACACCCTTCCCAAACCACCCCTTTGAAGACAAAAGGGTGCCACCCGGAAAATGAGCATATAGCCCGTATATGTTATGATATACCCCGCCTCCTCGAAGGAGTTGGTTGAGATTTTCAACAGGCATAAAAGAATAACAACCCTTAATGCCTTCCACCTGTCAGCGGTTCTGTGGTTAGTAATCCTCGTCGGATGCTCAAGCGGCAATATTGAACCGGTTGCAGCGCCGCCGGGGGATGATGGAACAGGTGCGCTCGGCCGCCTCGGGGACTGGGCGCAACATCAGCTCTTGGGCTACTGGAGCGGCTTCGCGGACACTGAAACCGGTCGGCTTGAGCTTACACCGGTGCGCATTGCATCCTCTCACTTCAATTTAGTAACCATACTTAACACCACTGCCGGGGTTAAAGTTGAGGTCATCCCATGGGACAGTAACCCGCAGCAGGGGCTGTTTACAGTTCGGATTACGCTTAGACACCCCTACGCATCCGATCCGCAATACGCCGGCTTCGATGTAAGGGGCATACTCATCACCGGCGCTTCGCAGTCCATTGGCCCCGGCTTGTGGACCGCGGGAAGTACGCAACCGAGGATTCTCAACCCCGACGGTTACACCCGCTGGTGGAATCCGCTCGAATTCACCGAGCCGGGATTGTTCGGATATACCGACGGCTTAAAGGGTAATCCCAATAATGGCTCGTATGACGCGCAGCTTAATGCATACAAATTGTTTGCTGACGGCTTTGGGGAGGACGAAGCTGACCTCACGGTTCTGACCATACCCAGCGTCGACGATGATACGGGCCGCGCCGTGTTTCGCTCGGCGAAGCTTTCGCGCATCTATCGCCTTAAATTCCCGGTGGGGACATCTTATTTCAATTATGCCGTTGATGCCTGCTGGGCTCCGCCTGAGGCCAACCCACCGGCAGTGCCTGATGACTTCCCCCCAAACGCGAACAGCCCGGAAGCATGGTTCGTGCGGTTTGACATTGTTCAAGATACGTTGACTTACAACCCCGATACCGGCGAGAAAACCGGGAATTTGGGCGTTTATGTGAGCGTATATGACTGGCAGGGGCGGATTAAGGGGGCTATTTCACCGGAAGTGGCCGCGGTCAATATATACTCGACCGACCTTTTCGGGACGGCCGTCGGGCACGCGACTCTCGCTTATGAAGATGGTGTGGTGGCGCTTTATTACGCCGACCTGACATCAATATGCAACCAGCAGAAATTAGGGGCGCACTGGTTGGGGGCCGAGGTTGTCTCATCCAGCGGCAAGTACAAACAATCCTGGCAGACAGCACCGGCCGGAGCGCCGGCGGCATACCAGTTGGCGACGGCAGGTGTGACCCAGGGGATTGTAGCCCCCGAATTGACCAAGAAATTCGGCATCCATGCGTGGGTACTTTGTCATTCCGATGGTTCTTTTCCGGCAGCATCTGATGCCGAAATTGCGGAGGATATACAGTGGGCCAGCGAATTCTGGACCAGGTACGGATTCGGTTTCGAGCTTGTCGAGAAGACCTTCTATAAATCATCGCTGTATTACAACCTCGACTGGATGCAGGCGGAGGATATGTTCAATGCCAACCACGACTCAACAGGCATGATAAATGTCTATTATGTCAACACGGTTATTGGATACGGCGGCGCCTTTTGTGACATCCCCTGCACTTTCACCGAATGCAAGGCCAAGGAGACTTATATTGTATTCAGCGCGACTGCCTGTGACGGATATGAAGAAGTTTTGGCGCACGAACTGGGGCATAATATCGGCATGATCGAAGACCTTTATATGCTCGACTACCTCTACTCATGCGACAATATAGCCGACTGGCACGGGTGCGTACCGGGTTATAATGATTTTTACTGCACCTGGGTTGATAAGGTAATGGGCAACCTCTATGACTGGTCGTTGCCTGTTGGCAGCGGCCCTGAGGATTATTTCATAAGCTCGAAAGATATCGAAATGAAAACCACCCCGATTAATTCCCAGGGGGAGAACGTGGCCTATTTCCACGTTCATTTCCCGAATAATTTCAAGGATATACAATAGCCTGGTGACATGGATTGAAAAGCGCCAAGGGGAGGGATTCACCGTTGCATCCACGATTTGATTTGTGGACATTGTGGCGCAGGCGTCTGGGGCCTGTTGAAAAAGTCTTAATATTTGGTAGCCCGGGGTTGGAGCCATCTTTATCCATGAAATAAATTGGCTCCTACCCCGGGTAGGCCGCAATTTATCAATAATTTAAAAGGATGCGGCCAACCCGGGGCTACCAAGGTCGTGACTGTTTTTGCCTCGATATGTTGATATTAGCTTTTCCAACAGCCCCGTCTCGCCTTCATGCGGGCTAGTGGCCCGTATTGAAATAACCTGCCTCTATACTCGTCACAACCAAGGGTGCGTCGGTGTCCGTGCGAGACTTATGAAGCCCTACACGGGCGGCTTTCGAAGACTCAAGCTGCCCGTGGCACCCACCCTATTATAAGGTGGATTTGTATATTGGCTTTTTCAACACCCACCTAATATGGTATATTTTCCTCACTTCTCTTCAAATTGGAGGAAAATCACTAACGTGCGAATACGTACTTTTGGTTCTAATATCATCCTACTTACAATCCTCATCTGGTTTGCATTTCTCATTGGGTGCTCTGGCGGAGATATCGAGCCGATTACATCGCCGTCACAAAATGGAGCGACAGATACGACAAAATCCGCTGGCGATGCGGCACAACGGCAGTTATGGGGATATTACAGCGGTTATGCAGACACCGAAACAGGCCGCTTCGAACTTGCGCCCATGCGCACCGTGGAGTTACATGTTAATCTGGTTTCGGTATTGAATGCATCCAACGGCGTACAGGCGAAGGTTATATGGAGCAAGAGCCAACCATCGCAGGGGCTGTTCGAAGTCAGGGTTACGCTCAATCACCCTTACGCGTCCGACCCGAAATATACCGGGTTTGATGTAAGGGGGATATTAATCACAGGCGCATCCCAATCAATCGGCTTGGGATTATGGACGGCAGGGGACGCGCATCCGAGGTTGCTTAATGCCGACGGCTTCACCCGCTGGTGGAATCCGTTCGAGTTTCTGAACCCCGGATTGTTCGGCTACACCAATGGCAAGCTTGGGAATCCATACCCCTCGACCTTCGATGCCCAGCTTAATGGTTATAAGATTTTCGCCGATGCCTTGCCGGAGCAGGAAGAGAATCCCGTATTCCTCACCGGCCCGGGAATTGGTGATGACAACGGTCGGGCGGTATTCCGATCAGCGGACATCTCCCGCCGTTACAGGATAAAATTCCCGCAGGGGATTTCATATTTCAACTATGCCGTCGATGCATCCTGGGCGCCGCCTGTAATCAACCCGCCAACCGTCCCCGACGATTTTCCGCCGGATGCAAACTGCCCCGAAGCGTTTTATATCAAATGCGAACCGGTCAACAACTTGGAATATATCCCTGCAACCGGAGAACATAAAGGGAATCTCACCCTTGATGTGCAGGTCTATGACTGGCAGGGGCGTATGGCTGGCACTATTGCCCCGCAGGTTATTTTCGTCAACATTCATTCAACCGGCCTTTTTGGAACTTCCGTTGCACAAGGCACGCTAACCTCTGATGATGGTTTGAAGGCGGTTTATCATGTTGACCTCACGCCCCTATGCAACCCGGATAACGTGGGAACCTACTGGTTGGGCGTCGAGGTCGTTTCATCCCAGGGGGCATATAAGCAATCCTGGCAAGCCTCACCGTCAGCGGCATTGGCGGCATACCAGCTCTTCTCCATACAGGTGACCGAAGGTGTTGTCGAGCCCGAGCTTCTGAAAAAATTCGGCATACACGCCTGGGTGTTGAGAAAATCCGACGGCACATCCCCCCCTATTACCGATGCCGAGATTGACCAGCATATTGCTTATGCCAATGCTTTCTGGAACGAGTATGGCTTCGGGTTCGTCCTTTCCGAAAGGACATATATAAACAACAGCACTTATTACAATATCGACGCCTATAATTCCGGCGGCCTTTACCAATACAAGCATGATACAACCGGGTTGATTAATTTGTATTATGTCAACTCAGTTATTGGTGAGGATGCTTCATTCTGTATAATTTATTGCGAGTATGAAAAAAACTATGCCAAGAGCACATACATCGTTTATGACTGCTCCAGTGACACGGGGTGGGACGAGGTGCTTACCCACGAGCTTGGGCATAATATCGGCATGTTGGAGGACCTCTATTGGCTTAATTATGGTTATTCATGCAGTGATATCGAATATACATTCTGCGGCTATTATCCAACTGGCGTATATTGCAGCCCTGGGGACGCCGTTGACGGGAATATAATGTATGGCATAAGCGAATGGCCGGGGACACCGCCGTCGATGTATTTCATCAGCGACAATGATATGGATATGATTACACCGCAGATAAACTCGCAGGGCGAGAACGCGGCCTACTTCCACACCTACTACCCGAACCTGTTTAAGAATATCCAGTGAATCGGTACGCCTGTTTTCCAATCGGCAAATCCTTCAGAAACGCTGAATTATTTGATATACTTTCAGTATCCCCTTTTAAAGGAGTGGCCATGATGTTTGGGAAAAATCAGAAGGCAATGCTACCCCTCAGTTTCCTCATAATATTGATTGTCCTTTTCGCCTTCCTTGTCGGATGCTCCGGTGCTTCCGTCGACCCACTCGCTACAGGGACGGGTGCCGGCACCAATGAACAGCTTACACGCCAGGGGGAAGGGCCGGGAAGGAGCCTCTGGGGATTCTGGAGCGGTTATGCTAACACTGAGACCGGGATTTATGAGCTGACACCGATGCGTACCGCGGATGCGCATCTCAATATGGTTCCGCTGCTCAACCAGACAGCCGGGGTGATCATGGAGACGATTGATGCCGAAAGCAACCCCGCCAAGGGCCTTATTACAATGCGGTTTACACTGAAGCATCCTTATGCTACTGCGCCAAAGTACACCGGGTTCGATGTCCGGGGGATACTCATAACCGGAGCGTCAAAATACATTGCCTCCGGGCTCAAAGTTGCCGGCACCGCCAACCCGAGATTGCTTAATGCCGATGGTTGGACCCGCTGGTGGAACCCCGTTGAATTCTTTAATCCCGGTTATTTTGGCTACACAAACGGCAAGGCAGGCAATCCGAGTTTCGGTTTGTATGATGCCACTATCAACCCTTACAAATTATTTGCCGACTCACTTCCCGAAGCGGAGGATCAATTGCACTGTGTCTCGGTTCCGGAGCTTAATGACGATAACGGCAGGGCGGTATTCCGCTCCCCGCAACTCTCCCGCATTTATCGGTTCCAGTTTCCCAAGGGGGATTCATATTTCAATTACGCAATTGACGCCTCTTGGGCTGAGCCGATGTCCTGGCCGCCCGTGGTGCCCGATAATTTCCCGCCGTACGCCAATTGTGACGAGGCGTGGTATGTCCGGACGCACGTCTTGAATAGCACGCTGGAATATGTGCCGGGCGCGGGCTGCACGGGATACTTTTATATGTATATTTATGTTTACGACTGGCAAGGGAGGATGCTTAATACGGTTAATCCGCAGGTCATCTCCATCAATATATATTCCAAGGACCTTTTAGGTGAAAATGTCGGACATACGACGTTATCCGGGGATACCGGCAAGCAAGCGATATATTATGCCGATATCTCATCCCTCTGCCAGCCGGCTAAAGCCGGGACTTATGAGCTCGCGATTGAAGTCGTCTCCGTACAGGGTTCCTATAAACAATCGTGGCAATCGGCTCCCAATGCCCAGCTTGCGGCGTACACGTTGCTCTCGGTCGATGTAGCCGGGCCTGAATTACAATTAGTAAAGAAATTAGGCATTCACGCTTATGTGCTTCGCCAGTCCAACGGGACTTCGCCTGCCGCAACCGACATCGAGGTTCAGCAGGATATTGACTGGGCCAACACTTTTTTCAGCCAATACGGCTTCGGGATTGAGCTTGCACAAAGGACCTTCATCAACGCATCGGAGTATTACAACCTCGACCCGAATGATTCCGACAGCCTCTTCGCTTTTCAGCACGATATATCCGGCCTGATAAATGTATATTACGTAAGAAGTGTCATCGGTTTGGCGACTTCTTATGCAACCTTGCGATGTGATTTTGTGAATAACTGGGCCAACAGCAGGTATATTGTCTTTGATTCCACCAATTGCGCGGGTATAGAGAGTGTCCTTGCGCACGAGCTTGGGCATAATATGGCCATTCTTGAGGACACTTACATGCTTGATATCCTTGGTTCCTGCTCTGCTGTTGCCCAATACCATGGTTGCTCTTACCCAAGTGATATTTATTGCTCGCCCAGCGACAAGGTTATGGGGAACCTTATGTACTTCGGCTACCCCTACGACCTTCCGCCATCCAGCTATTTCCTCAGCATGGGTGACATAAAGATGACTACTCCCCCTATCGAATCCCAGGCCGAGAACGCCGTTTATTTCCACACTCACTTTCCCGATTACTTCAAGGGGATTACATAGTGAATGCAATATGATGTTTGGAGATATATCGCTTAATGAAATTCTCGAGGTGATGATAAATGCGAAAGTCAATTATGCTGAGCTGCTTAGCGGTAGTGATTATGGCTTCAGGCCTGATGCCGAAGGCAACCGCGGGCAACTACCCCGTGACGGACGTTGATTTCATACGCAAGATGCTTCTCCAGCCCGATGCGGACTTCAGCCCGTTCATCGGCAGCGAGTTATGCGATGCATTCATATATCTCATTGATAATGATGATAACGAAAGGGTAGTGCATCGCGCCGTCGCAAGGCTCTGGCAGACGGAAGATGAGCGCTCCGTCCCTTATCTCATTGAATATACGGGCAAATACACCATGGACTGCCTCTATGGACTCGGCTGGTTCTCAACCCCCGAAAGCTGCCAAACGCTGCTTGCGTATCTCAATGACGAGGATGAATTCAACCGCCGTTTCTCCGCGCAATCCCTCGGCAAGCTCGATTATACGGTGAGCGAGGAGATGTGGGCGCTGAGGGATACCGTGCTGGCTAAACTTGGCGAAAGGCTCGAAAAGGAAAAGGAAGAGTGGATCCTGCCCATCATCAACGATGCATTCATGGCCGTCAGCGCGCAGGTATTCTCCCAGGAAGAAACCAGCATGACGAATTGATGATTGCTATTTCCCCCCTGCATAACCGGGGATGGGTTTCATGATGATATATGCTTTGTCGTTTATCATGAAATGGTCTACCGGGGTAAAATGCGCTTTGAAATATTCCGCGAGTTCCCCCGGACGTATATCAAGCCCATATCTCTTGTTTTCCCACGCCAGCCCCTCTACCGAATATAGCGCATCGGCGTGAACCACGATAGAGCCGCCCTTTTCTACAGCCTCCTTGAATAGGGCTTCCAACTCAGCCGGGTTCGTGCGCATGGTATTCACAACCTCAATCGCCCGGTAGACATTGCATTCGGTGAAATACCTGGTGTACTTGATCCTTAAATCCCCTTCATAAGCATTGCTGTAAATTATCTTGTCCCTCGAGTCGAACCTTTTGGCGAGTTCCCTGGCTTCGTTCAGGTAAATATTATTCGCCTGCTTGCTCTCCGGTAAGTATTTAACGGTGAAATTCGTCAGGAATAACGCGATGATGACCAGCAGAAGGGGCCAGGCCCGTCGTAGCGAGGGTCGCCCCAACTTGAAATCACTCTCGATGATGGGGGCAATGAAGAGCAGGATGCCGGGGAGATAGAGGATACGCCGAAATACCGGCTCGGGGGTAAATACAAACGAGAACAGGATGATGGGGAGGGCGGTTAATATGCCGACAGTTTGAATCGGATTCCGCGAGCGGCAGCCAAGCCACCCGATAATGGCTCGGATTGTTTCAATGACGAAGAACAGCAGAATTATCGCCTGACCTGCTTTGAGCAGCGGTTCCTTGAACCACTCCTCTCTCCCGAATGCTCCGCGCCAGCTGCCGAATATTGAGCCCGGTTGGAACGCATAAGCCAAGTGTAATTCAACTGCGCCATGAAACGAACCCCTGAGCGAATCAGCTATACCATGCGCCCAATAGCTTGGGTCAGTTACATAGGAATGCTGCCACTTCATAAAATCGGCAAGTGAACCAGCACCCAGCACGGCATAAGCTAAATAAGCCCACATAGCCCCGCCAATAATGATAAAGGTGAGAAAATACAATAAGCAATTCTCTATTTTTGCCGTTGGCTTCGTACGGCATGTAACCAGCAGATAACTCATCGGTAACAGGAGAGCCAGATTGGCCTGGCTGCCAAGTGTTGCGACACTCGTCAGTACACCTATCCCGATTATCCTCTCCTTCGATGGACACGCCGGAAGCTTCCGGATGCTCTGGATGATTGCGTACAGCGTTAATATATGCAGCGCTAACGCCGTCGAATTCTGGTTCGCGGTCGAGCTGAAATACCAGATCGCGTTGGAAAAAGTGAACAGCCCGAGCCCGGCGAGAACGGTGGCGCGCTTGAATCCTCCTGCGTGAAGGGTAAGCCCCATCAACCAGCATGCGATGATGCCGAAGATTGTCGCCCAGACCATCATCACGCCGAGGGCGGTGATACCCGACCCCAACCCGCCGAGCATCTGAAACACCAACTGCGGGCCCAACGGAAATAGCGGATGATGCGGGTTGAGCAGAAGATGCGGGGTCGTTTCAACATCATAGGCTAAAAGGAGTGCATCGGGGAAATATTGGCGGCACGGCATCAGGCTGAATAGCAGAATGAGCAGCAGTACGCCCCCGGCTATCACGCTGAAATCAGAGGCCAATAGCTTCTTGGGTTGTTGATGACCATCCATGCTTGCGGTTATCTTAACACACCAGCCGTATGCTGAACATACCGCCCAACTGGCTTGATTTTTGTTATAATCAATTACGTACTTACAGGAAATTTGCAGATGACAAAATACCTGAACGGAGGCAAGATATGCTTAGCGCACAAGTTAAATTGGCTTTCATAACCCTTTCATGTCTGGTGCTCTTCATTTTCATTCCGGCCCTGCCGGCATCCCCGGCTGCTGCCGCGAAAGCAAAACCTGCGGCCGCCGCGAAACCCGCCGCCGCTGTGCAGCCGACTTCGAGCGTCGCCATAGAGGAAGCTTACCCCGACGCATTACACATCGTGGCAAAGAATTATGCCGCCAAGGTGGAGTCAGCTGATGAGCTGATAAACTGCATCGGGCCCATAAAAACGCGTCCCGACGACGGCCTCATATTCAGTTCTTCCGACACAGCCATCTACTTGGGCCTTCCAAGCGCCGAGACCCAGGGTCATGCCGTCAAATTGGCCACGGCCCTGAATCGCATAATTTTCATGCGGAATCTGAACGAGGGGTTCAATGCGTCGCGTATGTTCGACCTCTCTAAGTTCGATGTCGTCATACTCAACGCCGCCGAAGTCGGCTCGGGGCTCACGACGCAGGATATCCTCGTTGAGTTGGGGGATAAGGTCGCTGATTTCAATATGCATCTCGATATGTCCCCGAATAAGGTGATTCTCCTCACCAACCCCGATGGCAACGCCGTCTTGAAAAAGGTTGACGCCGGGGCGGGTTTATTCAAGACCGTGATAACGTTCCCCGATACCACGCTTGCCGCGGCGATTTACTGGCTCAACGATGCAACCTGGGCAATCAAGGCTTATAACCCGCGCACGAACGGCAAGATTGTCGCGCTGAGGGATGAGGTCGACTGGCCAAAATTGATGAGCAATGAAAATTTCGCCAAGGAAATTACCGGCGATAAGATAAGCGCAATCGTTATGCCGACGCAGGCCCCCGACGCCATGATAAAAACCGCCGCCAAAGCCGCCGTACAGCGTATCTTGCTCTATTCATATTCCGAGCAGGAAATCGAAACCTCCAAACTCACCGACCCGACGAAAATCATGTCCACCTCAAACGGCCTTAGCCTCTTCAAATGCTGCTACCCGGAAATGGTGCTGTTCTGGTATCAGACATAGGGTGGCAGATAAGCAGGCAGATGAAGATACAGACCCGAATATGGGAAATACTTGAGGTTGCAAAACCCGGTGACAAATTGAGCCGGGCTTTCGATATCTTCATACTGTCACTCATATTTCTCAACGTGATTGCTGTAATCATTGGGACCGTTGGATGGGTTGAGAACCGATATGGAGGCTTTCTACGATGGTTCGAGATCATTTCGGTCGCTGTTTTCACAGTTGAGTATCTTGGGCGATTATGGGCTTGCGTGACAGATCACGATTACCAAGAGCGGGTTATGGGAAGAATCAGGTTCGCATTACGCCCAATCGTGATTGTCGATCTGGTTGCAATCCTTCCTTTCTACCTCCCCTTCCTGGGTCTCGACCTGCGGTTTGTGAGGATACTGCGCCTCCTGCGTATCGTTCGGATAGCAAAGGTTGGCCGGTATTATTCCTCTCTAAACCTGATCACTGAAGTGTTGAGAAAGAAGAAGGAGGAACTGATCCTGACTTTTGCTTTGATGATGATGCTCATGGTCCTATCTGCTTCAGTCATGTATTACTGCGAAAATAGTACCCAACCCGATAAGTTTCCAAATATCCCCACCACTTTGTGGTGGTCCGTGGTAACTCTGACCACGGTCGGCTATGGCGACACTTTCCCGGTCACCTCGTTAGGGAAGTTCTTGGCTTCAATCATAGCCATACTTGGAATCGGGATGTTCGCATTACCAACAGGTATCTTGGGTGCAGGATTTGTTGAAGAGATTCAGAAAAGGAAATTAATACCTCGTCGATGCCCTCACTGTGGGAAAGAGATTGATTACTGATGAACTGCTATCCAACAACCTTACTCTCGTTGTATCGGGACACCCTTGTCCCGATACAGCAGAATCCCGGCATCAGAATGCCTGGCTACATTATTCATCTAACATTCTAAAATATTCCCCACGGGTAAGGCCCGCCCTTTTTATAAGTTTCTGAATTATATATGGGCGTACTTCCTTTCCCGCATGTACAGGAATGCTTAAATTAAACTCGTGCCCCGGCTTCCGCAAGTTTCTGACACGGAAATGGTGTGCCGATATACAGCGGGTCGTATTGCTCATATTTTTTACTTGCGGTGTTGAATATCGCCAAATCCGGGACAGGTACATTGACCTTATTAAACCCAAGCTTCTTCAGCATCGGTTCAATATTCCCTGTTTCAATGGCCTCAATCAAAGTGAAAATGACCATGCGGTGTAAATTCTCTATCGCTTTACGTTTTGTCTTGCCCTGGTCAGCCAAATCAAGCTCCGGGCATTCTGCGATATACCAGCTATTATCCTTGAAAGTACGAACGGACAACTTCAGCTCAAGGAAACGCTCTTTCATATTAATCATTATGTACGACTTTGTTGATGCCATTTTCAACTCCCTCTAATACTTATAACCTATCAAGGGGATAAATTCAATGCTTTTGGAATCATTCAAATTGTATGGGTAATATTTAATCTCCCCGCCATCAGAATACCCCCCCCTATCCCTCCCCCTCGTTCTCCCTCACAACCTCCGCTAAGAAGTCGAACGCGCCGTCGCCGCGGATGCGCATCGGCAGGTTGCGCTGGTAGCTCTCAATCGCGCCAAGAGCCACCCCTAAGGCGTGGATGGATTCATCGCCGCTAACAGGCGGCCGCATCCCGTTGTTGAGACACTCGACGAAGCACTTGAGCTCTTCCTTAAGCGGCTCGGCATGCTCGATTTCCTGCGGCTGCTCGCTCTCCTCGTCGTAGAGCACCAATGTCTGGTCGATGAAATCAAGCAGCGCGAGCGCACCTTCCAGCGATGCGAACAGCTTGCGCACCTTTATGTTCGACAGCCACGATATTTCAATATGCCCAACGATGCCGCTCTCAAGGTTCAGCGAGAGAAGCGCGTTGTCCTCAAGGTGATGAATGGTCGATGATGCGATGGCGTAAACCTCGCGAATAACCGACCCGGCAAGATATGCAATGATGTCGATATCATGGCATCCGACATCGAGTATGATTCCCGAATCGACCACCCTCACCGGATACGGCGCCAACCGAAGCGTGCTTACGCCAAGGAGTCTGCCATAGCGGCCGCTTTCGATGATGCGATAAAGCGCCCCAACCGCCGGGTTGAACCGCTCGATATGTCCCACCATCAGCTTCAGGTTACGCTGCTCAGCCGCATAGAAAATACGCTGTGCGTTTGCGACAGTATCGGCGATGGGCTTTTCGATGAGGACATTCACCCCTGCCTCGATGGCGTTGAGGGCCACTTCCTTATGCAGGTGGGTTGGTACGACGACGCTTACGCCGTCCAATCCCTTTCGCAGGAGTTCCATGTAATCGGTGTATGGTACCGTGCCGTATGTCGCCGCGACCTCTATTGCGCGGCGCTTATCGATGTCGCATATCCCGACAAGCTGAACACCCGGAAGCTCCGAGTAAATCCGGGCGTGATTCCGACCCATCGATCCGACCCCGATAACACCCAAGCGCATTGCACTACTCCTTTGGGCCAAATTGGGGACAGCCCTGGGACAGTCCCTATTCAGGTTGTAACTCAAAGTCCCATATTGGCGCTCCGGGACAGTCCCAGGGCTGTCCCCTTCTGTACGCCGCATATTTTTCATACTTCCCAAAAGTCATTTTGTTATAGTCTCTTAATCAAATTTAATATCGCATCTGGTCCATATTTATTAACCGGCTCTTCAGATAGCGCCTATTCTCCTCGCCATCTCGATGGTGCTCCTGAGTTCCCCTTCGGTGTAGTTTATCTGGTGCGATAGCATGTCATTCTGCCGCGATGGCGGGCTTATACCGCGTTTCGTTTTATCGAAAAACTCAATGAGATGTTGAATCTCCGGCGACGGCTCAATTTCCTCCTTGATGCGTTCAAGCCCCTGGGAGAAATTAAGCCCCGAGCGAAAGAGGAACTTGAATGCTCGTTTGATGTCGTCGCGGGTCTTATCGCTGACGCCATTACGTCTCATCCCGACTTTATTCACTCCATACACACGGGCGGGGGGATAGCCGAAGGTTATCATATACGGCGGGGCGTCCTTCATAAGGCCCGATGCACCGCCGACCATCGCCATCTGCCCCACGCGTACGAATTGATGAATCACCGCCAAACCGCCTATGACCGTAAAATCCTCAATCTCGACATGCCCTCCGAGAGTAGCAAGGTTGGCCATAATCACCCCCTCGCCGACTTTGCACTCATGCGCTATGTGGCAGTTGGTCATAAGCATGCACCTTGGCCCGATCCTTGTTACACCCCCTTCGCCTGTAGCGCGGTTGATGGTGACATACTCCCGGATTATTGTCCCTTCCCCTATTTCAACGCTTGTGGGTTTCCCGCTGTATTTCAAGTCCTGCGGCTCGGTTCCTATCACCGCCCCTGCGTGAACCCTCACATTCGGCCCCAATACGGTACCGGAGTCGATTATCACATGTGGCCCTATCCGGCAGCCGCTGCTGATTCTGACATTGGACGCGATTACTGCTCCCGGGCCGATTTCCACGTCATCAGCAAGTTCGACGTTTTTATCGACTATGGCGGTGGGATGTATTTTCATATACTTACCACTCCTGGCAACCCTCCGTCATCAATCCACCTTTTCCATTTCCCTCAACAACGAGCCGTAACGCTTGAAAAGCTCGGGCAAACGCTGGCATGCGGCCTCGACCATAAGCATGTGGCGATGCTCGCGCGCGGGGTAGCCGCTTATCGCTATATCATCCGAGAAATCGCGTGTTACGCCGGCTTGCGCGCCAATCATGACGCGGCTGCCTATGGTTATGCCGTGCCCCACGCCCACTTGGCCGCCCATCACAACATCATCCCCTATAGTCACCCCTCCCGCGAGGCCGCACTGGGCCGCAATACGCACCCTCTTGCCCACATGAACGTTATGCGCAATCTGCACAAGGTTATCTATTTTCGTCATGTCGCCGATTATGGTTGCATCGATAGTCGCTCTGTCGATGGTGACATTCGCGCCTAACTCGACGTCATCCCCGATAACTACCGTCCCCACCTGCGGAACCTTGAGGATTTCCTCGCCTCGGACAATGAAGCCGAAACCGTCCGACCCAATCACTGTCCCCGGCCCGATGATGCATCTATGGCCGATGCGCACATCATTGAGAAGCTTTACCCCCGTATGAATGAGGCAATTGTTCCCAATCTTTGTTCGGGCCCCAATATAAACGTCCGAAACAAGACGGCATCCGGATTCGATGACTACATCGCATTCAATCACGCATCCCGGTCCGATATAAGCCGGAATACCCACCACAGCGTTCTCGGCGATAATGGCCGATGGATGCCTGAAGTCCTCCTCCACCACCGAAGGGGGATGGAAGAACTGCATCATCTTTACGAAAGCCAATCTCGGGTTATCGACAACTATTTGCCCGATATCCTTGATATGTTCGATTTGCTTCCCGACAATCAGCCCTGAGGGGAGGGGGGTCAATGAATGGTCGAGACGTCCCGGCTTTTCCACAAAGGCTATTGCACCGCTCTGGGGCTTATCGAGAGAGCAGAAACGGTTGACTTTCGAGTCGGGCCCGATGAGCGTGCCGCCTAATATCTCCGCCGCTTCAGATAAAGTTATTTCTCTTCCTGTCTCCAAGACTTGTCCGCTTTACCCTCCGGTGATAAGTTTTGCTTTTTCAAAGCGCTTTTCGAATTCCACGTCAAAATCCTCGTTACGCGATGCAAGCTCCGCCACAGGGAACCCGGGCGGAGCCGGGATGGCCCCCGCGGTTTCAGCAGCTTCGCTTATGGCTTGCTTCACTCGTTCCGCGTAATCCAGCGCCAAAGCCCTAAGCTCATCTTCAAGGCGGCTTATTATGCCCCGCTGGTTTGCGCTGATCTCGGAAGCCTGTGCCAACAGCTTTGCTTCCTTTACGAAGCGGAACATGGCCCTATCAGCAGCAAGTTCAGCGCCCAAACGCTCAAGTTTCTCGTTCCAATAAGCCTTTTTCATTTCATTGAGCTTTGTGGAGTTGAGCTGGTAATAGCCCACTACATCGCGCCCATAGACATATTCCATGCTTTCCCCAAGCTTGATATTGTCCTCTAATTTCCCGATATCCAGCGCGTATGATTTATATGCCTCCTGAAGGTCGGCTTCCAGCGAATCGTATCCGCCCTCGGCTGCCATCCTCAGGGACTCGGCGATGTCCTCGAGTCTTGCCGAGGCTTCATCGGGGAAAGAACCCTCTATTTCCGCTTCCGCCTTCATCTTTGCTACCTCGGACGCCGCTTCTGAAGACAGCTTCGACAGCTCCAGCGCGAAACCCGATGCATCAAACGGCGCAGGGGGCATCGCTCCAGGTTCCGTCGATCCGGGCAGTTGAAATTCGGGCGGTGGTGACAATTCCGCCGTGGCGGGTTCCCAGTCGGGGCGTTCAATTTGCTTCGGTTGCGCATTAGCATTGCAACCGGCTGCAATAAGTAAGACCAGTAGTAACAAGCAGGATATATATGGCTTCAGCCCCATCATAATTTTCCACCGAGCTTGTTGACAACGACCCCGGTCAGATCAAGGCCGCCGTACAGCACCGCTTTCGCGTCGATTATCACCTCGATGCCGGACTCGGTCCCGACTTTGCTTACCGCTTGGATGACATCATCCTCGAGCGGCTTGAAAAGTTCGTCATATTTATCCGATACCGCTTTATCTATCTGGACCCTGAGGTTCACGATGGCTTCCTTGTCATCGTTGGTAAGCGTTTCCTTGTTCCGGTAGGTGTCAAGGAGCGTATCCTGTTGTTGCTTGAATGAATCAAATGCGGCTTTCTTCTCGTTATATTTCGGGTGCGCATATACCGCCTTTTCGAGGTCAATCACCCCGACCCCGCTCCCTATGGCGGCGGCGATATTGGGGCCGAGGAATACGCCTGCGATAATTCCTATCACGAGGCCGAAAATCAGTTGCTTGTAATTCTTCATCAATCATCACTCCATAAACTATTTATCTCGTTAATATTCATCACAACTTGAAAGTTGTTCGAAACCAGTAATCACCATTCCCTGTGGCATACAGACCACCGGAGAAATACTGGTGGAATTGATACAAAACACCCAACTGGTTCCTGTCGTTCTCCGCGAATACTTCGCCTTCGAAAAATAAGTCATCGGCAATACGCTGCTTGAAGAAAAATTTCTGGGCATGGGCCTCGATGTCATAACCACCGGCGAAAAATGTCCCTTCCGACGGGCGCCATCCAAGAAGTGCGTCGGGTTCCAGGGTCATGTCGTTTGTGTACAGGTTGAGCACGAATAAGAGTTCAACATCCCGGAAGAAGAAATACCCCAACCACGCTTCGACTTCCCCTGAGTCGACATCCTCATTCCCGAAATCGATATATCCTTTCAACTCCAAGTCATAGGCGGTTGAGCGCACTTCACATATCGTAATGAGCGAATTATCTTCTTTCTCGTAGCGGAACCCGACCTTAGCCTTTGCATGGAACAACTCAGCCATTTTGTCCGTTTCGATAAGGCCCGCGTAGTAATCGGCGATCCGGTCCAAATTTCCCTTCACAAGATTTTCGGGCATGCCGACAACAATCTCAGAATGCGATGTAACGGCTTCGCGTAGCGCATCCAATGCGACATTGGGTATTGTCGAGCCTGTCATGCGTACCCTTAACCGCTGCACCTGTGTGCCGGCGGGACTTAGGGTTACGAATATCCGGGATGTCTTCCCCAATTCCAATCGTGTATGAAGATTGAAGTCGGGGAAGGCGCCGCTCAGCGGCTCAACATCAGCTACATACTGTCCTACAGCCCCGAGGATGAAATCTCTATCGGTCGCCGCGAGGGGCAACCCCACAAGGTAAGCGGAATATTTTTCAACGGCCGCTTCTCTGACCAGTTCAAAATCCCTGAGAAGCGTCTGGCGCCAGAACTCAGGTATATCCTCCGTGGCTAAGACAACTTCCACATCGGTGCATACCGGGCCGGGTTCACCCGCCGGGCCGCCGGCGGGTATTATGCCCACTGTCGCGTCCGTGATGCTGCCGACATCCAGTTGGAAGTCCGCGACTACGAAGCCCTTTGGCTCAAGCACGACATTAAGCCCCTCTTGGATTGCAAGCCCGATTTGCTCGATGTGCTGCCGGATAGCCGCGATTCCTCCGGGCTTTTTGGCAATCAATACATCATCAAGGGTCGCCGAGATAACCGAGTGAAGGCTTTCCTCTATCGGTTTCGGCACGCGGGGATTGAATTTAATCACAACTGTGATTTCCCTTATATTTTCTTCCTCCGGGTCGGCGGCAAAGGACATTCCGGTTATCCCGAAGATAAAACTGACCGCTACAATTATTTCCAAAAGCTTCTTCAAATCATTATCACGCGGCTTAGAACAACTGCCCGAAGCCGAATATGAACTGCCCTTGCTGGTTGGTCAGGTCATAACCATATTCCAGCCTTATTGGGGCCACGCCGAAAAATGGGATGCGGTAGCGTATCCCCGCCCCAACGCAATTCACGACATTACCCAGGCTGAGCGTACTGCCGGGCGGCGACGCCGTCCCGCTGTCGAAGAATACGGCCCCGGAGAGATTAGTGATGACAGGGAAACGGTACTCCATATTAAAAAGCAAGGCTTTGTTGCCTGTCTGCACCGCTATGTCGCTCCCCCTGAGTGTCATAGCACCGCCTACCTCAAAACGGTCCATCAGGCTCAATTCCCCCTCGGAGCCCCCCGCGAGCAGCCTCATGGCTATGACATGGTAATTGTGGAATTTCGTCGGGCTGAGGGATATTTCCTCTTCCGCCCCTTTATTTAACAAGAAATAACGGGAAAATTCCGCTTCGTATTTGACCGCGTCAAAATCGCCACCGAGGATGCCGCCGAAAAATGTAGTGGTCAAGGACTGGCGGCTGCCGCGCGAGGGATCGAACACAAAATCGCGTGTATCGCGGGTTAACCGCGCGGTTATGGCGTTCGATGTGCCGTCGATGAGGCCGCGTCGTGCGAACTCGCTTATATCCTGCAACGGCGGACCTTCCCTGACCTGTATGTCGCCTGAGAGAAAACGCAGATTGAGCGATAGGGAAAGCTCCTTAGTCAACGGGCGGATTATCCCCAAGGCGCCGCCCTTGCGGTTGGTTGTATAACGGGTGAAGATATCGGGATCATCGATGGAACGCTCGCGGTTGGTGGTGTTCTGCGTGTAGCCCTCGATGGAGAACGATGAATTGCGGGAATCTATTCGCGGGTTGAAGAAACTTACGGTGTAATCCGGGTTGGGGCCGCCTATTTGCGCATTAGCGGACAACCGCTGGCCGACACCACGGAAATTCAATTCGCTGTATGAAAACGTAGCTAAAAGACCATCCTCAGTTGAGTAACCCGCGCCGAACCCGAACTGCCCGGTACGCGCTTCCTCAACTACAATTATAAGGTCAACCTTTCGTTCTTCAGTTAGGTTGAATTTCACATCGATGTTCTGGAAAAGCTGAAGGTTATAAACCTCCTGCAGATCCTTCCGCAGCACTATCGCATTGAAGATATCCCCTTCTTTAAGCTCGAGTTCACGCAAAATAACATGGGCCTTTGTTTTGGAAAGGCCTTCAATTTGTATGCTGTTTATTATCCCTTCATGAATTTCCACGCGCACTATCCCGTCGTTGCCGACCTCCGCAGATGTTATGCTGGCGGCGGTGTAACCCGCCTCGCGATAGAGGCGTTCGATTGCAATATAACCGTTGGATAAATTCTTATTGTTGATTATTTTGCCCATGGTAAGCTTGGCATTATCAATGAAAGCCTTAGTGATATCATCCGGCGTGTGCACCGGCACGCCTATCACTTTTGCTTCGAATCCCGCGAAAAGCGGATTTTCCTCAACGATGATAATTATCTTCACCCCGCCTTCGAGAGGTTCTTTCAGCTGGGTGGGAGCGGATCGGAAGAAACCCATTCCCTCTATGGCCTTGAGGTCGTCAAAGAGGACACTGGCCGAGAATTTATCCCCCGCCCGGCCTTTCATCACCGCAAGGATGTCCTTATCGCTGACGATGTTATTGCCCCGGATTTCAATGGCTTTGATTAACAGGCCTGCTTCCGGCTGCTCATTTCCACCCGTATCATCCGCCGCATAAACCGGTACCTGTAAGAAACAGGTTACCAATAGAGCGATAACCGCCCATTTAGCTGATTGTATGGAAATGCTTTGCACCATTTAATGTTTCCTTAGTCCAAGTTGGCTGTACTCGTCAAACAAACAACCCTCCAGATAAGGCAGAGACAATACATAAAAAGCCGCTTAATGCGGCCGGCCCCTCATGGATACCCAGGGGTTTACCGGCCCGAATAAATTTTCTCTTCATCAACCGAAGCGCTCGCCGAGCACGCTTCGCGGTCCAGTTTTATCTTATTGCCTGCTCAAAAAAAACAGGCCACATTGCATCAACGGCCCATATTTTGCCGGGCAGAGCGAATTACATCCAGCCCGAAATCAAATAAGTCCAAAGGTTCTTCAACCGGAGCAACCACAGGCACCATATCCGGGCCTGCATCCGTCTCGATCGGTTCTTGCCCGACGGTGCCTGATCCTTTAGCGGGTATGCCGGTTTTAACCGGACGCGGGGCAACAACCTTTCGTGTATTATTAGCCAGTTGAGTACTTGCATCGTCAACCATGCCCTGAGCCAATATATTAATATTGCCGACCAGGGCAAGGAGATCCCCGTGCAATGTCGGCCTTTCGACAGCGCGCACTACATCCTTTGTAAATAAGGGATTAGGGGCATTGTACACGCCACCAACCGAAGATGTTCCCCCTACTGCTATCCCGAGAAGAAAGCACCCGATAAGCATGAGCGGAGCCGCCAACATAATAAGTCTCCGCCACGCGAACGAAGGGGCGGGGACAAGCTGGGGGCGCTTGTACTCCTTCGCTTGCGGTATGAGGGCTGATATGATATTCGTTGTATCGGCTTTAGCGAGTGAGAGCTTCGCTATGGCCTCTATCGCATCACCCCGCTGGATAGCTGCTTCGGCTTTGTTCAACCAATCCCTGACGTAATTGACCTTACGGGCCAACTCATCCGTTACTGCTGTACGGCGTTCCATTGCTACCTCCTGAAAAAAACACCCGATCATCATCGTCGCACTCGGGTCTCCCGTTAACCATTTATACTATCGAAGTTATTGCGGGATATTTTGACCGTTTTTCCCAAAAAATCCCAAAAAAATTGGAAATTTCTTCCGCAAATGGCCAATTTGTCCCAAAAATTGCTGAAAACTTGTACAATAGTCCTTAATACTTATTTATGAATATTTTTCTTCCTCACCTGCCAACACGATGAATGGGCATTCTAATCTCTTGGGAATATTTTTCCGCCGTTGTCAAACTTCCGATTATGAGTTAACATCAATGCCCGGAGAAACAATCCCGGCAGGGGAAGTATGACAATATCGCGGCGCATCCTGATAAACGAAAATGAATACCGGCATCGGGGTTACCGGACTCCTGCCGATATGCCGGAAAGGAGATATCATCTTGCATAGGATAATCACTTACCTTTTGTGCTTAGCCCTGCTGATACTCGCAGGCGCTCAGGTTTATGCCCAGGATGACCTGGGTTCCACCTCGGGTATTCTCGAATATAGAACACCCAAGTATTTATATGCCACTTTTTATGAATACGGCCTCCAGGTGTTCGATGTGGCGGACCCCATAAATTCGGAGAACATCGGGGGATTCATAACAGGTCGTCAGCAGGCTGTCGATGTCGAGGTAGTCGGGGACTATGCCTACGTGGCCGATGGTCGCGGGGGCATGCAGATTTATAATGTAAGCGACCCCGCTGAAATTCAGCTCACCGCTGACTTCCTGCGCCCGTGTGACGCAAGGGCTATAGCCGTCGAAACCCCGTACGCCTACATAGCCGCAGCCGATTCATTGCAGATATACAACGTATCCGACCCGGAGAACGCCTTCTGGATTACGACTTATGAGACCGATTTTAAATACGACCAGGCGATTGATGTTTTTGACGGTTATGCCTATGTCGCCTGCGGTGTTGACGGGATAAGGGTGCTTGATGTCCATGACCCGGCGAACGCTTTTGAGGCAGGTAAAGTGATACCTTCCGGGATGGCGAGGGATGTTACCGTTTCAGGCGGGTATGCCTATGTCGCGGCGGGAGCCGGCGGTCTGCAAATCGTTGACATAAGTTCCCCACAAGACCCTGTAGTTGTAGGCAGCGGGACACGCGCGGGCGAATTGACCGATGGCGTTTTCGTTGAAGGGAAGTACGCTTACTTGGCTGACCGTAACACAGGTTTGCATATCATCGACATCTCTGACCCCTACGCACCTTCGGAGATAAGCGTGCTCAAAGTAAAGGGCAAGGCGAGTGATGTGTTTGTTATGGGCGGCTATGCTTTCGTCGCGGCGATGAGCGGGGATATAAGCATCGTCGATGTCAGCCTCCCCGACAAACCCGTGCTCCTCAACTGGCTACGCTGGAGCGGCACCGCAAGGTCGGTTTATGCGCTGGATTAGGTTTTCATTAAAAAGTAAATAGTTAAATTCTCAACCGGTCCATTGACCGGTTTTTGTTTTGATGGTAATCAGGTTATGTGGCAGCGAGCGAGATTGGTCAGTGGGAGAGCAGATTTGTCCCCGGCATCAGAATGCTGGCTTACTTACTCATCCCTTACCGGGAAATCTTCTTGAAACAATCATTGTTTTGATGGTAAACTATATTCACCTTTCGGGGAGGACAGTGATTCCAAATGACTAAGCGCAATGTGATTGTTTTCGCCGTCACCATGGGGATAATATGCCTTTTGCCCACCGCCGGTTGCTCAGGGGCCAAAGGCGATTCGATTTTGCCGAAACCGGAAGATGAATCGATCATACAATCCCCTGAAAAAGAGGCGCAATCGGAGCGGATGTTATGGGGCATGTGGGAATTCAGCTATGACGAATCGTCAAACGAACTCGCACCAAGACCCTTGCGCGAAGCCTTTGCCCATTTCAACATAACCCCCATGCTCCTTCCACCTAACTGCAACGACTGCTTGAAAATCAAAGTCAATTCATTCGACACGGTAACCCGCATACTCGATGCCGATGTCACCCTCCGCAACCCAACCCAACTTACCGGCTATGATGTGCGCGGCATACTCTACACCAACGACTACGGCCACTCCCTCACCAACGCCGATGACTGGACGGGCCTGTGGGACATCGCCGGTGGCCAAACAATCAACCCGTTCAAGGCATTCGCCAAATCGGTTGGCAATCGGGCCTTCGCCCCGGGTTTTGTGGATACCGAAAACTATCTCATATATATTCCCATCCCACCCCACTGGGAAAAAATCACCTTCGCCGCCGACGCCTCCTGGCCGGGTAACTGCAAGGAGCCATATGAGATAACTAATTTCTGGCAGGAAACTATTTACAACACGATGGGGTCATCGGGGAACATCTATATTGATGTGCATGATTGGCAGGGGGATGTGGGTCAGGTGACTGTCTTTGCACCAGAGATAACCGGTCAGCCTTTTTCTGTGCTTAACAACTTGAGCGGGGACACTTGGAACGTCGAACTTGTTAACACCACAGGGGCTCCCATTGGTGAGCATATCGTCCAGTTATCGGCTACCTCGGGAAAGGAAGGAAACAACGTTCTTCATGATTTTTGCGTAATTACGATTTCTGAATTTTCCGGGCCTGTAGTGACTGGAATCGACCCTTATGAACTGAATATCGGGACAGACCGGACGGGAGTAATTGTGTCGGGATCCAATTTCAAAGGACCGAAGCCTGAAGTAACGTTGAAGAAAACAGGTGCCGATGATATTAAGGCTCTTAACGTGACCTTTCTTGATGAATCGACTATTATGTGCGACCTAAGCATTCCCTTGGCCTCATTACCCGGCTCATATGATGTGGAGGTTGCCAATGGAGATGGGCAAAGCGGGAAAGGCCCAGAATTACTTAAGATTCTCAATGTCGGCCCTCTGACCTTGGTTGATGTAACTTCTCCATACCTTCAATATAGCTATCCTGATTGTGTGTGTATAGACGGGAACTATCTCTATTTTGGGGACGGTATGGATCCGTGGGTATATGTCCTCGATATTAGCGACCCACTCTATCCTGTTTGGCTAACGCGAGTTGAACTCCCCTCTTTTCCTAGCGATATTTTCATAACTGGCCATTATGCCTACATTGCAGGTGGAGAATTAACAATAATTGACATTACTGATCCCCAAAATCCACTAATTGTTAATGCCTTAGTAGCACCCGGACTACGCGTAAGCGTATCCAACGGTTATGCCTATCTACCAGATTGTGTTGTGGATGTAGACCCACCGCAAGAGGCGCATATTGTTAAGAATGTCGGTGTGTTCTATTATGGCTACGATAATGCTATTCAAGGTGATTACGAATATGTCGCAGATGGTCCCAAGGGGGTGAAAGTGATTGACATTTCGCAACCCGAGCTTGCAGAAGTCGTGCATACAATCGAAACACCTGGATCAGCATATGGGGTTTGCGCAGATGGTGGGTATTTATATGTGGCCGATTGGGATAATGGTCTTCATATAGTTGATATATCTACGCCCGAATCTGCTTATATCCTGAAAACAGTTGATACACCGGGAGGAGCCAACAGTGTTGATGTTGCCGGGGGTTATGCATATATCGCTGACTGGAATGAAGGCCTTCAAGTGATTGATGTCGATCCGATTGATTCAGCAACAATTGTCAAGAACATAAGCGGTGATGGCAGTGCTGAAAATATTGAGATCAATAATGAATTGGCCATTTTCACAGATTACTATCAAGCCGGGATCCGAATAATTGATATCTCTTCACCTGAAGATGCTCATCAATACACGTCCATTGGTAATCCCAGTTATGCTGTGTGTATCGCGGCAACAAATGATTACGCCATTAGAGGCCCATTAGGTCACTGGCCCCAGATTGTGGATACAACCTTGCCCCAGAATGCTTATATTTTAAGGACCATGGATTTATACGGGGATTTTTGGTATGTCACCATTTCAGGGCAATTCGCTTATCTATCAACTTATGGTTACATTTATGTAGTAGATATTCGGCCCCCTAATGATGGTAGCCTCATTAAGTCGATAACTGAAGCTGAATGGCCAGGATGGAAAGGTGTTGCCATATCAGCCGGTTATGCATTCGCTGGTAGCGTGCAGGGCCTCAAGATTATAGACATATTCCCCCCTGAAGAAGCTACAGTAATCAAGACTTTACCTCTGGATAATGCTGAAGATGTTGCAATTTATAATGATATAGCCTGCATAACAGGCTATGGGTCTAACAATTTGTACATCGTTGATATCGATCCCATCTCTACAGCTTCTGTGGTAAAAACTTTGCATCTTGGAAAAGACCCTTGGAGAGTGGCCGTTTCAGGAGGCTACGCTTTCGTTTGGTATTGGGAGGATGACGAGGTTTCTGTAATCGACATTGATCCGCCTGAATCAGCTTATTGTATAAATTCTCTTGATGCAGGTGGCTATGTGCGTGAAATCGACATATCCGGAGGATACGCCTTTATAACTGGTGGATGGCAGAATGGGTTTCTTGAGGTTTTTGACATCGATCCCATCTCTGAAGCCCATAGTGTTAAATTGCTTTATGACTTGCCGGGTTGCTTCAAGCCTGTCGATGGTATCGCTGTCATGGGGAAATATGCATACTTGGTAAGCACGGATATGACATGGGTTTACGAGTTGTGGGAGTAATGTAGCCCGGCATTCTGATGCCGGGTTAATTCTATACAAGTAAAGATTCCGGCATCGGAATCCCTGGCTACTTATTGGAAATATCCTAGAGATTTACTCCTCAATAAATTCACACATTCGGTAGAAAATATCCCGCGTGGCTGTGTCGCCGTCGGCCTCGTACGCAAAGACCACACCGCTGCCGCCGTTGGGATACAAATCGGGCAATGTGGCATCGTAATGCATGTTCACCTTGATAGGGTCGCTGAATTGGGGCGGTTCACCGGGCTTGGCATACTGGCACCATATCTCGTTCTTGTATTCATAAACAAGGAAAATATATTGCTCATCGAATGCATTTATCGTGACAACGCCCGTATCATGCAACTCCAAATCATCGAACTCCACAGCGTTGCCGACAATGTAATTAATCCAATCTATCCCATTATCGGAGTAGGCATAAACCAATCGTGCAGTACCCATCCATGTATCCCCGGCATAAGCAACATGATAATGGTCCTTCTCATCAATCCACAGGCTTGGGTCGTGCGCGCCTACCCAGATTTCCGCCGCCCCGTCCTGGATAATACTCTCGTTCGTCCAGCTTGTGCCCGAGATGTCGTCGCTTGAGAGCATCCTTATCGGCCCGTCGATCCCTTCTTTCCAATAAACAAGCCGGCAAATCCCATCCGAAGTCTTCCCTGTGGAACGTACAATCGACAGCCACCCTTCATTCACGAGGTTATAAAGCGTACCCTCGAACACAGGCCAAGTACCGGTACCGCCTTCATTGGGGAAATCGCCGCGGCGCATGTCTATCTTCCCGCCGTTATCGCCGAACATCATCGGGTAACCTTCGCTGGTATATAGCATTTCGCCGGCGTGTCCGATAGGTGTCCCCGAATGGGATGCCGCCGCCGTGTATGGCGCGAAAGTCGGGTTGGGATGCAATGTATGCCCGCATGGGGCGTTGTAACTCTGCCATGCCTGGCCATTTGGTCCGACGGTGTATTTTCCGTTGAAACAAAGCACTTGAGTTGGGCTGACACCATGGTAGTCCCATTGACCGATTTGAACCGGCCCGAAAGTCAAACCTGCGTTGTCGGATGTAACGAAGCGCGGGCGATTCGTCCAATGGTCAGGCGCATCCTGATACCACCAGAAGAAAGAAAGCCTCAACAGCCCCGTGCCGTCTATTGTCAAGGCAGGCTCGATATCATCGTTGGTCGGTTGCCCCTCGCTGTTGGCCAGACCCTCTTCATGCCAGATGAGGCTTTGCTGTATCGGGGGATTATTGTCGACAAACACCCTATGAAGAGGTGCGTAGGTTGTTATTGGCTTACCTGGGAGATTGCCTTGATAACCCTTTATATTGCATTCAGCGCGAAACAGGATATATATAGGATCATTTGATGAAAGAATAGGATTCGTGATATCAATTTGATATATGGAAAAATTCTGTCCCCCATCAACCGGGGTAGAAGAAGATACCGGTTCGAATACTCCCGGGCATTCCGCGGTGACTTTGATTAAGTCGGCATCGAACCAGTCATAGACTGAAATATTGAACGACGCGGAACCGCCATAATCACCATCTTTGTACCACAGGGTATTAGAAGTTGCCCAGGGGAAAACAAAAAATGGCTCAGGTCGGTTGGCTGATGGGCTGAAGCTGTCGGGGACAATTATGGGAGAGCCCTTGGGCATCGCCCAGCAAGCGTCAATGGCGTAATTGAATACCAACCCGCCGTCAAGGGCTATTCTGTAATGCCTGATATTCTGTTGTCCCGCCGAGAAGCTGCCGCGTTTATCAGGGTCAACTGTAGATGCGTCCAATCCTATTTCCAATCCATCGGCGAAATACATATAGCCATTCAAAGTGGCCGTGAATCCTGCCGCCGAATCGGGGGTCCCCATCAGGCCATCAATATATCCCTGAATTGGTGACGCAGGCTTTGGAGGGAATTCCCTCGGGTTCCACCAGCGTGTAAGCCCTTCACAATCAATAAGCCGAGTATCCCCCGGCCCTGCTATGACAATATCCGGGTCGGTATAACCAGTCACACTCCCGTTTGTTATGACTATTCCGCATACATCGAAGCCGGTATATTGGTTCAACCCGAGGAATGGATGCCTGAGCCCGATATCGACATCGAGCTTGTTCCCGGAAAAAACGGGGGTGGACTCAAGGGTCAGATACAATTGTGGCGGCGGCTCGAGGAAATGCAATGCATTCAGATGCATCGCCGTCTCACGGAGTTCCACCACATCGAGCGTACCCTTCACAGGGTCCGCGGACATCTGCCAGAAACCGAGGATTGCATGGTTGGCGGACGAAACGCCTTCGTTGTCCCCTGTCACCCCTGGTGCAGTGGAAATCGCTGTATTCCCCGAACACCCGGCAACAATGAGCGTTATCATCAATGTAAAAAGGCAAATGAGTTTCTTCATAACAGCCTCCAAATGCGTTGGCAATTTCCCCATGCTTTTAGATACAGAAATAGTTGCTAATAATGGGCTAAACGATGAAAGATGGACATATAGAATAAAGGAATCATTTCATTTAATATTGCACCCAGACTCCTTGTTTATTACGAGAATATGAAAACAGGAGGGTGTTATGAAAATCCAGGTAATTTTCTACAGCATGTATGGCCACACTTATAAGATGGCCGAGGCTGTCGCCGAAGGTGCGCGGGAAGTCGAGGGGGCGGAGGTCGCGCTATACCAGGTGGCGGAGTTGGTGCCTGAAGATATTTTGATAAAAAGCAGCGCGAAAGCGGCGCGGCAAGCCTTTGCGCATATCCCCATCGCCGTGCCCGACCAGATGATCGACGCCGACGCGGTCATCTTCGGCACGCCGACCCGCTACGGCAACATGTGCTCGCAGATGCGCAACTTCCTCGACCAGACCGGGCCGCTATGGGTGAAGGGCGGGCTTGTCGGCAAACCCGGCAGCGTGTTCACATCCACCGGTACCCAGCATGGCGGGCAGGAGACGACTATCACGAGCTTCCACCTTACGCTGCTTCATCACGGGATGATTATCGTGGGAGTGCCATACAGCGAGAAGCGGCAATCAATAATGAATGAAATCACCGGCGGCTCACCCTATGGCGCGAGCACTATCGCAGGCGGTGATGGTTCGCGCTGGCCTTCAGAGAACGAGCTGGCCATCGCCCGTTCCCAGGGCCGCCGCGTGGCGGAGATTACACGAGCGTTGGTCAAAGGACGCGGAGCCTGATTTTGGCTCTGACCATCATCTATTAATACTCCTCAAATGAAGGATGCCCCTGCGTGGGGCAGGCTTTCCAGCCTGCCGGTGCCGCGAATAAGCCTTCCTTACGTTATTTTAGTGATGTATAATTTGTGATGAAGAATATGCCTTTGGGGGAGGAGGTTGTTTTCCCCGATGAAGTTCTTCCGCCTCACGGCTTTTGCTATCTTCTTCATCTTCGCAGGATGCAGCACATCGGCCATTAATAACTCAACCTTGCCTGATAACGATGTTTTGGGAATCGTTGTTTCGGGACACCCCTGTCCCGAAACGGCCTCAAACCGCAGTATTCTCGCCATAGGCACCATCCAATTAGATACTGATGTTTCGGGACACCCTTGTCCCGAAACCCTTACTGCCACCTTCCTCCCCGACAGGGAGGGGGAGAAACATTGGGATGTCACCCCGATGCTCATGCCGCCCGCCTGCGCGGATTGTGTGATTATCCAGGTCCTTGAATACAAACCCGCGCAGAAAGATGTCAAGCTGAAGGTTACCCTCAAGAATCCCTCAAACTTCACAGCATACGATGTTCGCGGCATTGTTATGACGAACGATCCGGATGTGCGACTTCTCAATGCTGATGCATATACCACCCTTTGGGACGACGGCGGCGCGGTAACGAAGAATCCGTTCAGGCCGTTCGCGTATGAGGTCCCCGGACGTATCTTCTATCCCTACACGGTTCATTCCCACACTTATGACTTCACCTACAAAAACCTCTCCGGCCTTGCAGGTGCGAAATTAGTGGTCGATGCGAGTTGGCCGGGGCATTGCTTGGAGGCGTGGGATATACGCGAACAAGAGGTATCGGGCGACTTGGCTCCTGACCCGGCATCGTCGGTGCTCGTGACGTGTGTTGTCAAGGACTGGCAATCCGATTGGGCGGGTGTTGAGCTTGACCTTTCGTCCTTAGGGTTCCCGGTTAAAATTCCGATGAATGGTTCCGGTGGCA